>Ga0194119_10000895_pt1 | contig 55916 bp, 95 predicted proteins | sample TA2MahC100mmetaG_FD_148620 | JGI IMG/M metagenome (GOLD analysis project Ga0194119, IMG submission 148620) | Freshwater microbial communities from Lake Tanganyika, Tanzania - TA2015018 Mahale Deep Cast 100m | ecosystem: Environmental > Aquatic > Freshwater > Lake | place: Tanzania: Lake... | reverse complement strand
CTTTTTATTTTTTTTTTGAATTAAGGTAGACATGGATTTCTTTATCGAATTAATCAAAAAACTAATGGAAGCCAATGAACTAGATCTAGAAAACGGCGTATTAAAATTTGATTATGATAATGACATGGATGAGTCTATTATCACCGCATTTAGTGAAAAAGACGGCCAAATAACTCTAGCCGTCTTTGACACTGAACAGTGGGAAATAGTTAATGATCTATGTAAGTTGACTTCACAATCTCAAGAAGAAGTGATACGTTCAATGGCAAGCGATCTGCCAAACGTGTATCGATTTGATCCCAAGGATTTTATCTAGATATAAGTAATAGGACTATAGGTTTGGTTTAGGTAGTCCATGTTATAAGCTCCATAAATCAAAGTACCTGATACTTCCAGTGCAAGTCTATTAGAGACATGTGCTGGAAGTTTTGTATTTACATACTGATTTACTTCAGCTCCCGCAATTGGACCATAGTTATTCTTTTGCTTGGTCCAGAAGTTATAAATCGCGCTATGAGCAAAGATTGGATCAAACATAGATTCTGGATATGTATTGTTAATTAACACTACATTATCAAAGATAAATCTTTTCTTTTCATACAGGTCAACTACAACTCTACATTCGTGTTCCAATCCTATGAATGTCAGTTTATTATAATGCTTTTGTGTTTCTTCAAACAGACGTACAGACAGATAAGCCATCTTAGTTCTGTTGAATTCTTTATCATTATCAGTGTAAAATAATAATAATCTGTGATCCCTAGAGAGCTGTCCTAACATTGAAGAATTGACTCTCCAGGGGGTTTTTGTTCTAAACAACTTCTCTGAGCCTACCAATATGTTATTTGGCATTGTGGGGGTTTGTTTGTTAGTTGTCATAGCCGTAGTTGTCCATGTCGAAGTCGTAGTCGCTATAGGCTTCTCTATAGCTATCTGTAGTATACATATCTAAAAACTCTTCTATTTCTTCTAGGGACTCTAATGTGTATTCTTGTGGATCTAGCATTTGTTTTACCTTCATTGTGATTTTTCGCCGGGCTTTTCCCGACTGGTCGATAAACTACCAACAAAATTCCTATATGGCAACTTGTAGAAGAAAAATTTTTTGAGGGCAAACCAACTTATTGGAAACCTATATAGACTCATATAAAATTCATATAGTATTAAAATAGGGAAAAATTTATAAGTGAGTAATAGTGGAGTATATTGTGTGCAGAAAAGTTTAACGAGGCCACCCCCCCATACCCCCTACGTTATTTCTTTTTTATGGGTAGGCCTTTGGTCTATCAAGTGGTAGCACATTGTGTTGCCCCATGCTTGGCTATCCCTGTCGGCATGTTCTTCCATAAGGAGGTGAAACTTTTATGGAGAAGATCCAGCGCTTTGCTGCTGGACATAAGTGGGTGCTGCTTGCAGTACTGCTTGTGTTCACACCTATCGTTGGTGTTGCTTTCGGCATCGTGGGCCTCGTGCTCTCGTTTGTCTTCGGCATCATCAACTGGTACGGCGTACTGATCGTTACTGTCTCTGGGACAGTGTACGGTTTTGTACGCGTGCTCAGGTGGGCAGACAGCTCGTCGGATGAGGTTGAGCAAAAGCTCACCCGGAGTCCGTTCGAGCTGTAATGCCGAGCAAATCTGCCATTGGACCGGGGTGTGGTAGCACCTGGCAACAGAACATCTACCAGAGATACCACTCATCCAGAGTGGTTTTCTCTTTATGGGTAGTTGCCAGATCCCGATCCACGGGGTCGACTACCTGCCTTTGAAAGGAGGTGGAAATGAACGAAGTAGCAATCTACTCGCTCGGAACATATCATTTGTTCCTCTTTGAGGGTAATACTCTCATCGAGGTACACTATGCCGTTACCACGGCGTGGAGCAGGGTGCTTAACCGCACCTACCTCCCCGACGTGGAGAGGCCACTGGTATCTGTGTCGAACGACATGAATGTCATCGTTCCACTCACATCAGAGGAGTTGCAGGAAGTCGCCTACGAAGGTGGCTGGCTGTACCTCTTCGCCGACGACCTTTACGCAATAAAGGTCGATCCTCTTTCAGGAATAGAAGAAGGCTTCATTAGTCTCTTCTATGACCTGTAAAAAAAAGGATACCCAGCAGTCGACCACACGGGCTGCTGGGTTTTCCTTTTATGGGCAGAATTTAGATCCCTTGGATAGGGCTGCCCAGGAAGGGAAACATGGAGGAGATGTTTATTGCAAAGATCACCTTTGCAGATTCTTGCTACACCATCTCTCCGCGGACCGGAGCAAAACTCTTGTCCACGGAGAGGTACGTTGCGTTAGGAGCCACCGACGCAACAGCGAAGGAGGCGCATGTCTATCTAATCTCAGTCGACAGGCATCCGTCTCTTGAGGAGAGTTACCTCTCCGCCGATGAGAAAATCATCAGCGGAGCTGGTTATCAGCACTTCAATCCAGAAACTGGTGACATACACTATACAACTCTTGGGTTTGTTAACCCAGCACTGAGTTGTGTGGTGCCAATGGGGGTGTTAGAGCCCTTGGATAGGGATGACATGGGTGAATTCCTAAGACCATTGGAAGAACTTGAGGATTTTGCGGACTGCCTGGCAGTCAACAGAATCAACAAGTACCTCAGAGAAGCAATGTTCAGTGGGCAAGGGTGGCAGATAAACCAACCACCCATTTGTGATGGAACGTCTCCGCGTGATGCGTTCATTCGCAACGAGATTGCTGCCCTGAAGAAGATTGACGAGACTTCCGTAGTATACAAGAGATTCTTCTTGTAGCAATATTAAGGATAATTGAGATACCACCCAGCCAGGGTGGTTTTCTCTTTATGGGTAGTCTCTTGACATCAGACTACCCTTATCTGTATGGAAGGAGGTGAATAATATGAATACAGAAAACAAGACGGCTTGTGTCGAATGCTGGAATCGTTTTCCAGCGTCCGTGCTCAAGCCTGTAGCAGTACCATGCTACCGGTTTATCTGCCCAGAATGTTATGGGCAGGTAATGAGTAGAGTTGGGAAGAAAAGGCGATTTGCATTTTAGTTAGCCTTTTTGGAGGGACCCCTGGGAAACTGGGGGTCCCTCTTTTATGGGTAGAATTTAGATCCCTTGGACAGGGCTGCCCAGAAAGGAAAACATGAGGAAACTCTTGGTTGCGCTGGTCATCTTGGCTGGCGCAATCGGTCTCCTTTGGCTGATGGAGGCTACCAAGTCTCCTGCTTTCTGCCGGATTCCGGTCGTTACTGCGCAAGCGGGAGACGATGCCTGGGGCCTCGCAGAGAAGTACTGCGAAGGAGAAAGGAGAGAGGTGGTCGATAAGATCGTCTCTCTGAATGGGTCCTCGCAGATCATGCCGGGACAAGTCATCCTCCTTCCCACTAAGTAGGGGGGAAGGATCCGAGGAGTGGTGATCCTATACATATTATTATAATTCACCGTTAGAGAGACCCCTTCGGGGGTTTCTCTTTTATGGCTAACCCCTTGACTGGGGAAGTCGCGTCGACCCGATCACGCACAAGCATCGGGAGAAAGGTGGAGGCTATGCCACCCACAGTTCTTAGCGAACTGATTGTAGCCTTGACCGGAGTTGTTTTCAGCTCCGAATCAGGTTACAAGGCATTCGGGACCAACGTCAAAGACCCTATTATGGGCGACGTTGACTTCGACAAGTTCACTCAGTGGCAGACTGAGCTGCTCAATGCAGCACAGACTATGGCTGAGTCGTTCTCTGACGAAGAGGACCCGGATCGGTATGAGTCTGCTCTTGACGACTTTGAGTCGTTGCTTGAGCAGGTCCTGCCGCAAAGGCCGGAGTAGCTGAGACTCCCCGCTAGTTAAGTCTAGCCGAGGTTGGTAGCCGCCTTGGGAACAGAAGGTACCAATAGAAGAACAGACGCCGCGAAGGCCTGCCCGATGGGGTGGTAATGCGTCTGTTTTTCTTTTATGGCTAACCCCTTGGTTGGGGAAGTCGCGTCGACCCGATCACGCAAAAGATCGGGGGAAAGGAGGGCGTCAATGCATTTCTTAATGCACGGGCTATGGCTGAGTAACGGTCACGCCTTTGACATCCCGCCATTCGTCCTTCGGGACACCGATGGCTCGGTCATTGCCGAGTACCCCTACACAGGGGAGAAGTACGTAGAATACGACTTCTTCATCGGTAACCCCAAGGCCGGAACGGTAGAGCATGCCAATGCCGAAAAGGCATACTGGCAGTACTGCCGCACCTACCTGGCTTAACTGCCAGAAGAAGAGAGAACCCCCTTCGGGGGGTTTTCTCTTTATGGCTAGATCCTAGGACAGGACTGGCCAAGGAGGAAAGTAATGTCATACAAGGAAACGGAAGTCGAGGAAAGGGTGTACCGGAAATACGGTCTCGCTGCCTCGGAACACATCCTGCGTAATGCACGGGCTATCCAGGACAATGCCAAAAACAGGACCAAGAAGCAAATGAGCTTGGAGGTCGCAGTCAAGAAGGCAATCGAGTGGATGTATACAAAGTATCCACGCGAACAACTGAGAGACCTCGGGATGATGTAATTTCCCGCCTTGCCTGGCTTAACTGCCAGAAGAAGAGCGAACCCCCTTCGGGGGGTTTTCTCTTTATGGCTAGATCCTAGGACAGGACTGGCCAAGGAGGAAAGTAATGCAAATCAACGACCAAGACGGTGGGAGGTGGAGTGCAGAGGTTTCAATGCCACTGCGCTGCCTCCTGTGTGACGCTACAATTAGAGCGTTTTGGGACTCATCCAACGGTGGGTTCTGGTCTTACCTCGACGACGCAACGGAAATATCCATTCAGCCTGGGTACGGCTCAACGTTGGATGGTGACAACTTCCGGGCATACCTGTGCGACAGGTGTCTTCGACAAGCGGCAATCAATAACCGAGTCGTTTGGCTTGGTAATTGGTTGATGGACCACCCCGAATCCGGATTGGAACTGGGTCACTATCCAGACTGGGAAAAAGAAGGAGAGGAAAAAGAAGAAGGAGAATGAATCAACGAGAGATACCGTGCAGCCAGCACGGTTTTCTCTTTATGGGCAGAATTTAGATCCCTTGGACAGGGCTGCCCAGGAAGGAAAGCATGAACCGTAAAAAGGTCACGTGGTGTGGATGCATGCAAGTGCGTTCCGCCAAGGATGGGGTCGCTGACCTCTTCAGCCGTCAACTCGTGGACGGAAAGCTTCGTGGAGAAATCTGGGAGCTGTTCGAAGCGAGGAGCATGGCAGAAGTCAGAGACGAGCTGTCGGACCTTGCATGGGGTTTGGGCAGGATCATCGGTGGGTTTGTCAACAAACCCTACGTTCGGATTCCAGGAGATGGAATTCACTACCGCAAGGTGGTGGACCGGATCGAGGACTACGGGTGTATGAGGAGCAGGCGTTTCCTCATCGAAGGAAAGTGCCCCAACGAGTGAGCTGAAGAAAGGCAGCTCAAAAGAAGGAGACCCCCCAAAAAGGGGGGTTTCCTCTTTATGGGTAGTGATAAGACCTCAAACCTCAAAGGAGCAATAATGAAACAGAAAGCTGTGTTAGTAGATATTGACGGTACTCTCGTCAGTATTACGGAGAATTGGAGTGCAGAAAGGGATAGTGAATGGGTTGAAGAAACGATGAATGCGGTGGGGTATGAAAAAGGTATTGAATTGGTGAAGGAGTACAGTAAGATAGGGTACAAGATTGTGATTGTTACAGCAAGGGGTCAGAGTTGTTATGAGAATACGGTTAAAAAGTTGAAAGAGATTGGTGTGTATGAGTATGTGGATGTGATGATGCACAGGACTGGCAAGTATGAGAGCACGAGGAGTGCTGTGTGGAAGAAGGCAGCAATTAACATGCTGAAGCACAAATATGAATTTGTGTTTTCCTTGGAAGATGAAGAAGGCAACCAGAAAGTTATGCGGGATTATGGCATGATTGTCATCGATGCAAAGACCTGGTGGTAATAATAATCCTTAAAATATTGACCTCGTAAGAGGTTTCTCCTTTATGAATAGACATCCGGTCACTCAATCCCTAAAAAGGAGGTCGCCATGAGTGATAACAGTCCCATCCACAATCCAATTATCAACAACCCATTCGAGCCACGAAAGGAGCCCGAAACCATGAAGTACGTAATCCGCAACGAACGAGGTGAGATGTATCAGAAGGAGGTATGGTACGCAGGTATGAATCCTGCAGAAATGCGGAGCATCGACATTATTAAAGCTCTGTGGGATGCTGACAAGACTCTGCTTGAGATGTACCTGAATGAGCAGAGACACAACGACAAGCATCCAGAAAAGAAGGCCTTTGAGGGTGTAATGATGGTCGTTGATGATTCGTATCTGGACATGAGGTCAATCCTCAAGGAGTTTGCGGGAAAGGTCCGCATGAGTGGAATGGCGACACATGGAGAATGGGATTTCTCTCCCCTGCACGTTGTCTCGTACCGATTCCTGATGGAGGATTCATACATCAGGAAGATTGATGGGGAAAAGGTCAAGATCAACAGAATCAGCATGTATGAAATGCTGGTGACAGAAAAGAAAAGTGATAAAAAGCCTGGATTCGTTATTGAGTTCAGGAGTCATGTCAAGAATTCACTTGGTCAGGTGTATACAAAGAACTGGCCTGTGGTCTTCCACATCAACAAAACTCCAAATGGTGTTCGGTTTCTGTGGAGGAATAACAAAACTAAAGAAACACATTGGGGTGTGGGCTACTACTCCATAGCAAGAAAGAATAGTGTACCACAATTTCCGCTGGTGACAGAAAAGATGGCTAATGCATTTCAAAGTGTCAGGAACAAGATGGTCAAGCACCATGACATTCATGAAATTCTCAAGTACATTCCGCTTCAAAGCATTGAGGGAGAGAGTCATCATCCAATGAGTGTTCTGCAAGATCAAAACGATACATGGTCATCGTATCCATACCCGATTGATCAATTCAGCGTCTACTGGATTGGTGGTTCAACAAGTGTCAAGGACATCTTGAACAAGGCCTTTGATACTAAGCGGGATGAGCAAGGTAGACTTGTGGGTGGAATCACCAAGAAGGCATTTGGTGGTTTGAACAACATCGACAACTTCATTGATTTGCGTGCAGCAATTAACGTTGTGCGAGCATTGCGCGGGTTTGATCCACACATCTTTGAGAAGATGAATACAGAATACGTTGAGGTGTGGACTCACGAAGAAGACGGAATAAGATTTGTGGAGCCGCAAAACATTTCTCGGTTTGCATTCTCGACAACTAGGGATTTTGCTAATATCAGGTATCATTTTCAGCACTTTGGAAATGATGAGGATCTTGCTTTGAAATTCTTTATGGAGGGATCACCACGGGTGACATGGATGATAACTGACACTGTCCGCGCATTCAGAGGAATTCGGTCACAGAGGCTGCGTCGTGCGATCAAGGCTGAGATCAAGCGACAGAAAATGGATTACACTCAGATTCACGATTATGTTATGCAAGAATGGAATAAAATTAAGCACGAAAACCAGGTGTTTAGTTCCACGACACTGTGGAAGAAGCATGGGAAGCTTCAGCACACCATGATCTCGCCAGATATTCAACTGGTGCTGCCGTCAACAACTCACGAGATGATTGAGTGGGGCAATACACAGTCCAACTGCATCGGCTCTTACGCTGATCGTGTTCTCAACAATGACACAATTATCGTTGGATTCAAGGACAGCAACGGTGAATGGATTGGACATGCGCAGTTCACGGAGAAAGGAGAACTCAACCAACTTCTCGGTAAGCACAATCAAAAGATTGAGGACTCATACAAGAAGGTGATTGTTGACTTCTTGGTCAATGAGTTTGAAGTATCAGCAGACCAATACTGGGGGAGGTGATTAAATTGAGATACTTAACGCGTTTAACGCGTAACATATATAGATTATACCAATGCTTATGTCAATGTAATATAATAATTATTAATAACAAAATATATGTGATTCGGGTAGGCCTATACCTAAAAGCTAAAGCGGGTAAGCCTATACCTAAAAGCTAAAATTCTTTTTTATGGATAGATCCTAGATCTAATCCTAGGGGCCTGAGCCGAAACTACAGGAAAACCCTGGTTCTCTCCACCAGGCTGTATCGAGAGATGCAGCAAATAAAGTTGAGAGTCACAGTGAAGCGGACACGCTGTGGTTAAACAATAATGTTCGCCATTAGCATGCAACTGGGAGGTTGACATGTTTCTGTATCTGAACACCGCACCCAAGGCAAACGCCAAGAAGGATGGTGGAGTTTTCCACACCGTCCTCGTCGGCGTGAGCAAGGAGGTCCTTGCGGAGAAGACCGGCATCAGCCAGTCGGACCTCAAGGACCTCAACCTGAAGGTCACGATGGAGGTCTTCCCCGAAAAGGTGGACCTGTACACGCGGGCCTTCAAGAAGGCTCAGGCCAAGGGTGCCAAACTGGTGCTCAAGTGTGACGAGATCATCGTCACCGAGCTCAAGCCGAACGACTACACCACCCTCGACGGCAATCTCGTTAAGGGAATGCAGTGCTCGGTTTGGGCAGACGGTGAGTCCCAGCTGCAGATCAAGCGGGGATCGTTCACGGTCTCTGCGGAACTCGCAGAACTCCTCGAGGACGACGAGGACACGCTCTAGAGAGAGCAAAAACTTGCCTGGCTTAACTGCCAGAAGGAGAGAGAACCCCCTTCGGGGGGTTTTCTCTTTATGGCTAGATACAAGATCCCTAGGACAGGGCTGGCCAAGGAGGTAAGTTATGGCTTATAATTACAAGAATGCTCTCTGCAACAAATGCAAAGAGCTAGTCTTGAAAGGTGAAGGCAAATGGCTTAGCTGGCCATACCATCACACACTGTGCAATTCGTGTTACAACAAGAAGTTCAAGAAGGACAAATTGTTCTGATTCCTAGGAGATTACCCCCGAAAGGGGGTTTTCTCTTTATGGGTAGATTCTAGACTCCAAATCTAGCATCTAGATACCCAACCGCGCATGGACGGCCTCTATGCACTAAGCCACAAGGAGGTGGTAACGATGTTTCACGGCATCGTAAACAGAGGTGATGGCTGGTTCCGGGTCATTACCTCTCTCAAGCTTCACGGGAAGGATAATGTTCTCGAAGAGTTTGAGGGTGGGCCTTACTGGCCCGCTTTCTTGGAACACTTCTTCCCTGATCGATACAGGGTTGAAGTCCGCAAGATCCACGGCAAGGGTCTCAACGGAGTGAAATCCGATGACCCCAAGTCTGCGTTAACACCAATAGCGCAAGAGGTGATCCGTTGGTCTACTGCTACAGACCAGTACAGCCTCCGCATTAAGAATGCCGAAGTTAAGAACAATACAACCTGGCTCCATGAGCTTGAGAATATTGGTCTAATCATCGGTAATTCAAAGAAGATGAGCAAGAGGCTTTTGGAGCTTGTTCGTCTATCTTGTGCGGCAATGTACATTCCCAAGAATGAGCTGAAGGTTGAAGAGATTGATTATATCAGCCTTGGATGCATTGATTCCGATGTCGACGGAATTAGTGCTATTAGCATGTCGTTGGCAGTTAGGTGCATCCTGGCCAATCCGATGGCAACGGAAGAATGGGTTCAAGAGCAGATCGAAAACATCTATTCTGGTGAAACTACAGTCGTTCAGCTTCGTGTGCTGACGCCAAGTGGTTTAATCAAGGGTAATGCTCTTGTTCTACCGGATGGTATGATGAAAGGATTTGATATCAGGACATTTGCTCCTAACATCAAGTCAGAAATTCGTACTGTTGGGTGGAATTGGATCACAATTGAGCCGTCGCACTCAGTGCTTCCCGTTAAGTCAGACGACTTGACTCACGCAATTTATCAGGAAATTGATGGTTTGTATGCCGGAGACAACCTGATAAAGACACTTGAGAACGTCTTGGACAATGCGTTTGAAGACCTCAAGAGTGGCAAGCGTAGCAGGTGGATGACTAAGCTGGTGGACAGTGCTGAGATTATTGTGCGTTCCGACTCTGGTTTGCAAGAAGATAAGTACAGGACACCAAAGTCAACATTAAAGATGGTGCAAACAGCCATTGCAAAGTTGGATAAGCTTGGAATCCCCTTCGAGGCAAGTCAGACTCTGAGGTACTTGACTGTAAATGGACTGTCTATGCAGTTCCTGGGTCGTGAAACTGGTGTGGTTGGTAACGTCTGGAGACAGAAGAACAAGCACTGGATGCCAGTTCAATGGGCCTATAGTGCTCACATTGTGACACAAGAAGTCCTCAAGATCTTTGGTTTCAAGACAACCAAGGGTCATTGGGGTTATTATCATAATAAGACTCGTTGTTTTGTGGTTCCAGGCGATTATTTTGCCAGGAATTTGGTCAATCATGGTGGACCTGACGAGGACGATATCGTGAAAGTCCATGTCAGGATTGTTGATTTTGCTGACAGGCAGCAATTGATGGCATTCATCCTCCGTAATCCGAACGATTTCGGTGAATGGAGCATGATTCCCATCAGAAAGTATGGCCCAGTGTTTCACAATTACACGGAAGTACCTCCTACAATCAACTACCAGGAGCTGATAAGTAAAGTTCCTCAGATGACTACGCTGAATGCACAAAATGCAATCACCTACGGTCAACTTCCTGGAACTGCAAACCTTGTCATTGGCAAGAAATACAGTCTTGCTGATGAATCTCGTTGCCGGTTGGCTTCAATAAACTTCCCTGGAGGTGTTGGTAGTTCAGTTCTGCCCAAAATGATGTGGTATGCACTCAATAAGACCTACATTCCCTACTGTATTGCAACGAATGAGGAAATCATCGACGCTCTTCAGCAGGGTCTTGCAACTCCAAGTGACGTTCTGCTAATCAAGAGCTGGTCAGAAAAGACATTTAGAGACCTGCTTGTCAATCATGGTAAGAATGGAACCAAGATGGACATGTTCTGGATGCAGACTCGTCTTCCTGACAAGTATGCCAAAGACATTGATGCTACAAGTATTCAGGACTCTCCGTGGTGTCAGCTTCACATTCAGCGAGAAATATTGGTAAGAACTAAGGTATCAGCAATGCTTGACTTTATTAATAGTAGCATTGTTATGCCAGAAGTTCTGGTCAATCTTAACTTTACCGAGGAAGAGATTGATACTGCTACTAAGGATGTCGAGAAGATGTCTACCAAGTGCAGTACGATGTCTACAACCCAATGGGTTGAGTATGTCTGTGGCTTGTTTGATCGCGTGGATCAGAATCCTGAGAAGGGTATCGAATACATGAACCGCAAGATCTTGGCTATGGCGTACTGCTCAATTATCAAGAAGCAGAAGTTTGTCAAGGCAAACCATGATCGTTGGCTCTACGCATTTAGTTCGAAGAGCCATCGTCAGCCTACAGATTGGCTCATCCGAGCTCTGCAGGCTCTTTAATAACTCCCTTCTAAAGGGGGTGGAGTGACTGTCTAGACTATAGACTGTCTGTTTAGTTCCTTTCTTCTAAAAAGAACGGATGAGTCCCCTAACAATCACAACCACAAGGAGAAATGTCCATGTCATCCAACCAGAATCTCATCTACATCAATACGCCCCCAAAAGTCAACCACAAGAAGGACGGGTCGGTTTTCTACACTGTCCTCTGTGGTCTGTCCAAGAAGTTTCTCGCGGACAAGGGCATCGATGTTGACCGCCTCACGATGAACATCTACGAGAACCAACTCGACAAGGTCACAAAAGCATTTGCGGCCTGCAAGAAGTCGGGTTTCAAACTCGCCATCGCAGCAGAAGACATCGTCGTCACCGAGCCCAAGGCGAACAGTTACGTGAACGCCCAAGGAGACCACGTCACCGAGATGCAGGCCTCTTGCTGGGGCGAAGGAGACACTAGGCTCGTCGTCGTAAAGAACAATCTCAGCGTGAGCGACGAACTGCAGGCCCTTCTCGACGAAGTCCAGCCAGACTCCGACACGCTGTAATCCAACGTTCACCCCCGTCCCAGTAGATTCGTGCTCCGGCGCGAGTCTACTGGGACTTTCTCTTTTTTAGACTAGTCTTCAAAATTCAATTTAAAGTACATACAAAAAAGAAGGGTGTAAACCCTTATCAAAGGAGAACAATCATGAAACTGTCCGAAATGACCAAGCAATCTGTTCGTGCGCGTGATCTCATTGAGATTGCTGATGCACAAAACGAAATTGCACGCAGAGAACTAGAGCTCGTCTCTTGGGTTTCACCGCTGGGCGACTACTACATCGAGCCTCGGTCGGTGATTCAACAAATAATCGAAAGCCAGTCTTGGAGATAGTCAAACCATCTGCATGACACCTCCCAAGTGGGTGAGTGGTCGGTACCTTTCTGCCGGTCACTCACCCACAGGTGACATATATTATTGTTTTTTTAACCTAAACCAAGAAACGGAGAATACAAGGTGCTGAAAGTATTGAATACACTACGCTGGGTGTATGTCGGATTTTTGCTTGGTGCAACTACCATGTGCTATCTGATATCTGAAGGCGAGAAAGTAGAAGAAAAAGAGAAGTTGAAAAAGAAGTCCAAATACGATGACCCGGATTGGGTGCAAGAAAAGATGTATGGAGAATACTCACATGCGTAAGAAAATTGCAATGGTAATAACAACTATTTGTTTTGTTATCGGTTTATACGGTGGCAATCGTTACATTACAAGGAGAAAATAAGTGAATACTAAAGAACAAGAATTTATTGATGCTGGCGATGCCTTTGATATCGCTGTCAGTGAAAGTAGATTGTTGCACTTCAACGGCGGACAGGCTCACATTCAAATGTGGGAAAACCGCAATACAGTGCTTTCAATTGATTTTACTACACCCAGACCACAGATTACAATCTGGCTCAGTGAACGGTACGTTCAAGATAACAAGCACGCGTGTGCAAATTACAAAGAACGGTACAAAAACTGGTCAATGAAAGAACACCTGTTCAATCATTTCCAAAAATTTCCAATTGAGGAGGTAGCATAATGGCATTATTCATGCTGGGATTTATATCATGCTATGCGCTGATGGCAAGTCTCTACATTATGATGATCAGCAACCGTAATGATCGTCGTCCTTTTCCCGCTCGTTGGGAAAAGTGACGATAATCTCTTTTTTCCCACTAACTTCTAAAGTACATACAAAAAAGAAGGGAAAGGAGTAACAATTGGATTGGTTGACCAACCTATTAACAGCAATACTTGAATTCTTCCTTCCAGGAAATAACACTGACTCATATTAAGTTAATAAAGGAGCAATATGAAAACTGAAAAAGCAACCAAATGGCTTGGCAAGGCGACAGCAAAAACAATCAATGCAACTGGTAGTCTGACCGGTAAAACTGTTAATATTGTTAAATCTGCACCTGGCAAAACCACAAACAAAACAAAGTCGATGGTGACTTCGTTTTCTAGTGGATACAAGTCAGTCCGTCCAAAACTTGAAGTTTCAGACGAACTTGAAGAGCTTATCGATACAGTTTAACCAAAAAGAAGGGTATAGGACTGTCCTTACCCTTTGCACACAATAAAAACAAAATTACATACACAATAGATTATATAAGGAGAAATATAAAATGTCCACATCCATCCTGAGCAAGTTCAACCTGTCCAGCGACCTGTTCTCTGCAATCGCAGAAAACATCGACGCTCTTCAGTCCACTGCTCGGACTCAGTCACTTTCCGTTGGTAAGACGGTTAAGTTCACTGGTTCGATCAACGGCACCGAAGTTCCCGCCGAAGTCACGCTGCGTGAAGCTGCACTTTCTCGTCTCTCGGTTCTTCGCCAGACCAGCCCGTACTCCGGCAAAGAGTACCTGCTCGTCACTGGTGTCATGAACCCCGTAAAGCTCGATCTCAACGTCAACATCAACGGCGAACAGATGAGCATCATCAACCTGCTTCATGTCGCAGCCAAAGATTCTGGCTCGGACATCGACCGTGCAAAGTTTGAGTCCAGCCTTGTGGCAATGGGCATGAACTTCAGCGGTGGTATGCCCTTGTTCTTCCAGCAATTTGGTGCCAACGAAGACGGTATCAAGCATGCCATCAACGCCTTCAAGACTGCAGGCGCTGTTGACGTTATGAAGACGATGACAACTCCTGGCCGTATTGTGGCAGCATACCAGCACAAGTCTGGTGTTCCTGTCAGTTCGTTCGAGCTCGGTACAACCGACCGTAGCAAGAGCCGTACTAGCCAAGGATTCTTGAACCTTGTTGATGCAGCTATTGACACTTTCCAACGCGTCTACAGTCTGCGTCTTGAGGCTCACGTCCTCACCCAAAAGATTGCAAACCTGCCTCAGGCCAAGGTCAAAGATGCCGAAGCCAAGCGCAAGGAACTCATTGACCTGTCGCGTCAATGGGTTTCCAACTGGTCTGGTAGCCAGCAGCGCATTCAGGTTGCAAAGAACAATGCTCAGACTCCTCTATCCATCTACGACCCGGTGAATGCCCCTTGTGGCCGTTTCACTCTCGAAGTGGCTGGAGAGTCGGTGGCTTGCGACCTGTGGTCAAACTCGGCACGTGCTGAGCAGACATCACAGGTAGTCACCGAAGAGGTCAACGAAGAAGACCCCTTCTGAGTTAATGTCGTGGTGGGAGTTCAGGTTTCGTGATTGTGCCTGAACTCCCATCACACCGCATCGGTAGGTTACATCTCATCAATGCATTCAGCACGCTTTTTGACGTAGGCAATGCATCTTGAGAACAAGCGGTTCGATTCTGCTTCGATGCGCCGAGTATCCTGGATAAGACCAAGAACATGGCACTTATAACCATGTAACGATGCGGGTTATGTCCCGTAAGTTGTCGTGTGATTAAGATTGGCCTCACCGATCTTAGTCTACCTGTGAGGCAGGTAGTCCAGGGGAAAGTCTAAGTTGTTAGTCATCTCACAAATAGCATGAGTGTCTGGGGAGATCCCAGAACAGCTGTCCTTCAGCCGATGAAACACTATTTGTAAAAACTAACTGCAATACACAACTAGCTAATAGCCTGTAGCTTTGACTTGTGTATAAGATTTTGGCTTATACGGTAGATAACTGTAAACCCGTAATATAGGAAACTATATTAATCCGATAATACATACGAGGGTTCTTACAAGTAGTATATATTGTCCAGTTAGATCTTTTTGTAGAAGATTGCGTGTATAACGCGTCTTAAACGACACTGTGGTGTGCCCTATAATACGTCCATGGTCGCAAGACGTTAAAATGCGTAACCTTGGCCTTTGGTACGAGGGTGACATTAGTGTCAGTGTCTGGTATATGCACAAACAGCGTCGTATCAATATACCATTAAGATCTTTTTAAAAAGTTCATACAAAGGAGAAAACATGCCAATCACCGAAGAAACCATCAACGAATACGTCTACAGCAGTGAACAAATGATTGAAAGTCAACGGCAAATGATCGAAAAACTCAAAGAAGCCATTGAACTCAAAAACAAACTGTACAATACTGCCATCGAATACGCTCAACTCATCTACAAAGGTCTACAATCAACCAATTCCGAGACCAAAGCCAATGCCATGTGGCACCTAGCCAATCTCGCTCAACATGAGGAGACAAAATGAGGCAACCAATACTTCCATGTATTGTATGCAACAAAAAAATGAATTACCTATGGCCAGAAGAAGAACTAACCAACGTAGATGATGGAGTTGACTTCTACATGACTGGCTGCTACGGATCCAAATTCGACCTACAGGAATTTACAGCTATCCTCTGCGATACCTGTCTAGAGACTGCCTACAATAAAGGACATGTCAGGTTCGTTAAAGAATATGACATACTATTCTAATGTACTTACCAGTGTATATGGCTTAGGCTGTATACACTGGTAAATATTTTTTTCTATAGAGCGAGAATCGCCGCAATTAAAACTTTAATTTTAATGCATATGATTCGAGCGATTTATTTCGTCTATGGCTTGCATACAAAGGAACAATATGATATATTATTGTTCCCAAGTAAGCTAGTCATATAAAAGGAGAAGTAAAAAGACTATGCCTCGGCAACATCAATCTTCAAGCATGAAGAAAGTCCTTACCGAGTTGTTGCGGTTAGGATTCACAGTTGAAAGAGCTAAGTCGGGCGTTTATAAAATTGTCCCCCCTCCGACAATTAAAGGCCCTATGTACACAACTCATGGCACAGAGTCCGCTCTGCACCCAATGAGACGTGACTTTAAAAGAATATATAATATAGATATCCGAGTATGATTTAAACAGTTTATGCGGGCCAATAAAGAGTCGGTGTAGGTTTGGTGGTCACCTGCATCGACTCTTTATTACTTGCCCCTGAATAATAATATTATTATAATTTTTTATTCTAGGGCGAGAATCGCCGCAAAACAATAATGCTATATCTAATATACATATATACATACATAACAGACAATAACAAGACATAATAAAGCATAAAAACCCAATATACCACATTTTTGTTAATTAAAACTATTTTTAGGTCCCCTTCCACGTGGGGGCCCAGTTGTAAGGTATATAAACTTGTTATTATCTGTTGGGGATTTTGTCCACGAAGTGGGGCAAAGTGGGGATTCAAACAATGCTTAATACATTAGAGATAATGTTGAGGGTTTACAATGTTTCCTGTCAACTTTAATCCTTTAGCAACTTATATTGGTTATATTCATATACGTATATATTTAAAGTAAGGTTTTGATTTGCGGCGATGTCATATTTTGGATGGTTTTTATTGGCCCATACAAAAAGACGGATACGAGTTATTAATAGATCTACCCAATATACAAGGAGCCGTCTATGACAAACGCAATGTATAAGCTAGGTTCATTTGCAGGCAACTCCGCAAACTATCTGAACCGTCGGCGTTCTAAAAAGCTTGCTTTAAGTTCCTATCTCACAGTAGAAGCAGGCTTCACCACACTATCCATAGCTGCACTGTTATCCACAAAGATGTACCTGTCGGCTATCTTAGGAGTACTCCTACTAACATTCCTACTCTACGTCACTTATGGCGTACTCACAGAATTGAACTAGATTACATATGATTATTCCACCCGAATACCGCATCTCTAAAACCAGAGACTTCGAATGGCTTTACGAAAAGATGTACGGTGAAGAACCAATAGACCCATCCGACATTATTGTTACAGATGACCAAGAAGACCCCTTCTAAATCTATTCAAAAAAAAAAATTATGCGTCGAATTTGGCATGTGAGGGCAAATTTATGGATGTTTGGTCTGTTGTTCAGATGATCGAAGAGCCAAGATATAAAGAGATTCTTACAGAAGCTCTGCTGGTATATCAAAACCAGTTAGATTTAAACCAACCAAACTTATCTTCTCTGATTAAGATTAAAGATATAGATACTATTCTTGATATTATTGAAGAATATACTTTAAGACAAAATCTTGTTTGAAGTTGAATTTGGTTCGTATAAAAGACCGGAAAACGTTTTGGTTGACGATTTGAACTGAGTTGATTTTATCCCCTCCTTTGATCAACTCCTGAACACAGTCCCTCAGACATCAGTAGCCGTTTAATATCAACCTTAACGAGCTAGTCCCTGGTTGCAGTTCCCCCTACAGCCAGGGACTGGCTCTTCCTACTTTTTTATTTTATAAAGGGATGAGATTATTACTATGATATTATCGCAGGAAACTATTGACGAAATATTGTCTGTTCATCACACTCTGTGGGATGCATTGACGACAAGTTGTCCAAATCCTTGTGTTACATACAATAATGAAACATATGATGTACGCATTCCTCCTCATGGAGGATACGCTTCAGCTATTTTACCCAACAAGAATGGTACTCCGTTCTTGTGGATAACTCAGAACTTAAACAAAACATCTTATGGTACTTTGCAGATTGAGCGTCAAGCCAAACTAAACAATGACCATAGGATTAGCTGGATTGTCGACACTCGCAATGGTGGCTTTAAATATATCTTTAATATATCCACAACCACCAACGACACTGGTCATTGTATCAATGGTACAATTGAGATGTATGACCAGTTCGGTACATCCACAGTATGGTCGACTAACCCACTTATGATTAGTAAGAAATCGGAATTTTAAATGGACAACATTACCAGTCTTGAAGAACAAATTGGTGTGCTAGAAGCGGATTTTCTTCGCTCTTTTTCAGAGTTCGAGAACATACTTTCAAAGTATCACGACCAACTCTTTACACTCAGTTTTACTCAAGACAAAGAGCCACAGATTCAGGCTATTAGCCGTGGACTCAAGTCTATGGCATTAGGGCTTTCTGCTCTTGCAGAAGCCTTTCCTGTTATGTGTCAAGCTCGAGGACTTAATGTCCCTGATTAAAAATTTGTTAAATCCTTCATTTTATACGACTTGATCTGTTTTTATACTATATAATATATATGCTTTGTAATGATAGTTTTTTAAAAACTTTAGATATTTTAGTTTTTAACTAAGATATCTAACTATTATTATATATGTTTATATACTACAAATAACAAACAAATCACCTCATAGAGGAGTATCAAAATGCCAAGAGGTAAAACAAATGCGATTGAACAGCTTATCAATACCAAGTACAGCAGCGGAGTTGAAATCACTGTTGCTGACTTTGCAGCAGAAATTGGTTGCACTGTTCAAAACGTTTATATCTACATCCGAAAGAATCCTTCTCGATTCTCTCAAATTCGTAGAGGCTTATATCAAATTCATCCATCTGTGCCTAACACTGCTCACCAAAGCGGCAGTGGCGGCATGAGTATGAATGCTTAATTTACTTTAATATTGTTGACCAAAACTTTGTATTATTTTAATTTAAAGTTACTATTTATAGAACGTAATTAGATTATTACGAAGCGCAGGAGTACAATGTCTTAATGTAGATGTGTCCCCGAGCGACTGCCCGAAGGGCAGAAGCCGGGGACATACCATCTTGTAAGAGATGTATTCCTTTTTCCATTTTATGTTAGCCTTTGGAGGTTGTCATGAAAAAGTCAAAGTCAGTTAATGACTTCAATGATTTAAATGACAAACAGTATAAAGCTATACTCTTGCTTGTAAAGCTAGTGTCATCTTTGTCTGTTGAGGTCCATGACCTCACCAAAGAGTTAAAAAGACAATCACAATTAATTGATCGTCTTTTGGCTAACACTCCATTGGAGGAAGACCCTGTTTAGTTTTGACCACACTATCACCAATATGATACAATATACCATGCCCGTTAGCAGCGGGCAGGGGGAAGTTCCCCTATCTAATAGATAGTGATATCTAGAAGTCGGAGAGGCAACCTTGCCACTGTGATGGGCATCTCGTATGTGTCCATGCAATCTTCGGTTTCGCAAACCTGCGCGATGATAATGCTAGTCGGATTATTGACTAGCAGAAACAGACGAAAGGAGCGATACCAAATGCGCATACTTAAAACATTAATTATATCATTAATTATAATAACTTCATTAACATTTGCCAGTTCTGCCAATGCTTCAGCTTGGGAGTATGTCACCTTCAGAATGGGTGCACCCGCTAGTTACTGGAAAGATGTAGCTCAATGTCAGGCTGGCAACAAAAATCAGGTCAACTGGAAACAGCTTGGTATACAATCTGGAGGACTTCAGATTCATACCAATTCTTCTTTCGGTCAACCCGATATGGGCATATGGGAGCAATATGGTGGTGAGCAATTTGCGCCATCTCCAGATAAAGCATCTGTGGATCAGCAGATTATTATTGCCAACCGTATTGCTATCACAGGCTTCAAAACCAAACAAATTAACAGCTTTACCATTAGGCCATTAAGAGATGTTTATATTAAACATCCTCTTGGTTTTAATCATTGGTCATGTATTGCAACTAGTGAGCTTGATTCATATTCCAAAATTGAATACACTGTAAGAATATCTACTGATCCAACTTTCTCATGTCCTAAATATGAGAACTTGTTCAGAAAATATGGTTTACCACCCAAGGTATTTTCCTATATTGCTTACAGAGAATCACGTTGCAATACTAATGCTGTTAACGCTAGGTGGAAAGATGGTAAACTCATCTGGACATTAAATAATAACAAAACTTATGATTCTGGGTTGTTACAAATCAATTCATCTTGGATTGGAACACTCAAGAGAGAGTTTGGTTATTCTTCATCTGATTTATTTAAAGCAGATGTTAATGCCCGATTTGCCAGCTGGATACTTAACAATACATCAGGTAGATTGCGTAACTGGTCTCTGTACGCAAAATAGTTTGTACAGAAAATTGACCACTCCATCCATATCAATTAGGAGATTACAATGGCGTTTGTCCCAAGCATTGAAACACAAGTTAGTAAGAATCCTCGAAAGTTTGCGATGGCTCAGCCATCCAAGCTTTTGACAAAGATTAAAGGTGAGCCGCCCTTCAACATTTCAAAGGGCAGACGGCGTAACCCTGTCAACACTACAATTTACAACGAGCTCATCGCTAATCGTAACGAATGGTTCCATGTGAATGTTCAAATTGTTGACAAAAAGCAGCTTGCATCTATCCGTTCATCGCTTTCATTCCGTGCTAGGAAGGATAATCTTACACTTGCCACTGCTTCACTCTTCAATGAAGAAACGCAGACCATTGATCTTTGGGTTATGCTCGTAGCGTAACCTAAAGACCAATTATTATTGCGTTATCGTAATTTCTTTGAAGTTCATATCTTACTTCGTCTCGTTATTAAACTATATTCGATGCGCTGTAAGTTACAGGGATGGCCGTAAGCCCTGGTAAAATGAACGGACGGAGTTTGCATGTTCTCTGCACAAAAACATGCACATCATGCACACGGTTTTTCTATTTGTAAACTTTCTTTTTTGTTCATACAGAAAAGAAGGGAATAGTCACATTTATTAGGGAGAAGCTGATGCCTTTTAAATCTGTTGTTGATATCGTCATATTTTCAACTATATGTTTTTTTCTTTTGTCTTGGTATGTTATCAACGCCAGCGATTACAAAAAGAAAAAGAAAAATAAACCTTAGTTGTTTATACAAAATATTGATCCATCTACCTACATAGGAGAATCATGTTTGCTTTCGCTATTATGCTAGCTGTTGCTTCAACTATTGTAGAAATGATGTTTGCTGCTAATTTTCCGACTTGGCGTCGCCTTGCTTATGAATTCAAATGGTTTAATATGATTATTTCAATCATGTTGTCATTTCTCATTGGCTTGGCGTTCGGTGCTGCTGGTTTGATTGCCATGACTGCAGGCTTGATTTCTACAGTGTTATCAATTCCAGGTTATGCTTTCTTGCACTGGAATTGTGACACTCCTAAAGCTCAAACTCTTGGCACCACTAGAACTAATTATATAAAGACCAAGACTAAAACTAAATTTGCTAAAGGCAAAGAACTTGCTTCTGACTTGGGAAAGGTTGCTTACGCTACTGGAAAAGTTATTACTGCTCCTATTTGGATTCCACGTAAAGCATCCCACAAGTACAAAGCATTTAAAGCTAGGTATAATTCATAAAACAAATAACATTTAATATTATATATTAGGAGATGATTGGCTTGTCCACACAATCAACACTCGATGACGCTTCTATTCGTAGAATTATTGCTTCCTATAATAAGGTATACGATGCTCGCGTTGCAATTGAAGCAATTGCAGCCAATGGAGAATCAAATTCCTACATTGATCGTATTCTTGAAGTTACAGAATCCGTTGACCTTATTGTCAAGCGACCTTTGTCTAATCGCGTAACAAAATTTATTGTTGGCAAATGGTCAATGTCACAAATCGGTGTTGGACCTGTATTTACTGCAGGTCTAATGTCTTACATTGATGTCACTAAAGCCAAGACAGCTACATCAGTCTGGCGTTATGCTGGATTTGATCCTACTTTTAATTCATCTACTCGCATGTCATATAACGGCGATCTTAAAAATATTTGTTTAAAGATTGGTCATAGTTTTTCTCGAAACGTTGATAAGAAAAATGCTTTTTATGGCAAACTTTATTTGCAGGATAAAATTCGTCGTGTTCGCAACAATGAAAATGGCGAATATGCAGAACACGCATATGAAACACTTATCAATGTAAATTCGAAGAATAAGGATACTATTGCTATTCTACAATCTGGTAAGTTGCCTGATGAACAAATTGAACAACAAGCTCGTAGATTTGCAGTAAAAATTTTTCTTAGTCATTATCACACAATAGCATATCAGGAACATTACGGAACTGCTCCTTATCGTCCTAACTCTATCACTATTGATGGAATTGAACAACATATTGAAATTCCCAACAATCCATTCTAAGGAGTTTTATGTTTAATCACATTACAACAATTAGTCCAGAGCGAGTTGCTAAGGCCATCAAATACTTTGATAATAACATCGAACCACTCCTTGGTACAGATGTTTCTAGCTATGCTCCTGGACGTCGTCGTATATGGTTTCCTTACGAAGCTCCTTTGAGCAATAATCGTACCTTTGAGCTTGCTCTTCCTGACCAAAAGATTTGGGCATTTGTCAAAAACATTTGTGCATCTTTTGGTTGGGAGCCTGAGCTTGCTCTTATCTCTAAAGGTGGAGAAATTTCTGCACACCGAGATGCAGCTTATGCTGATTTCCGATCTATCGGAATCAATCTTGGTTCTGTCACTTGGTGTTATGAAAGAATTTATCCAGCATTTGGATGGGCTGAGCCGTCCAAATGCATCGATCCTTCCGAGATAACTAAGGTACCCATGACTGGTGGAGAAGTCTTTGAGTTCAATTGTAAAAATCCACATTGGACTGAGGACGTTGATCCTAACCGTTGGGCTATTAACGCTTGGAGAATTTCTGCTAAGAAACGAATTGAATTTACCGATTTTCTCAAATCGTTGACTGTTCATACAAAAGAATGACACAATTGACCCTACAAGGAACATTTTATGACTAAAGAAAGTACTTTGCCCACCGACTGGAAGAACTGCTATCTTGTTTTTCATGGAGCAGCAGATGAGAATGGCTATGGCGATTCTCTCTATGCTCGTTCTCTTCAAGGTTTTAACCGCAAGAAAAATGGAAACACAAATGGCCCAGATTTTTATTCCATCCGTTCTTCTAGCTATGGAATCAAAGTTCCTACCGCAGCAGTAGGTTGGGCTATTGTTCGCATGACCAGTAGCACTGTCAAAACTCTTGTTATAGGTGAGATTCCTCAGCCCATGACTAAGGTTGTTCAAACTCTTTCTGATGGACGTGCTATTTATATGCGTCGTTCTGAGGCGAACATGTGGTTCACGATTACTGTTGAAAACGTTCATGCTAAGATTCCTCTTCACGTGGAATCTTAATAAGATCTTTGGAGTTAAATGAATGTAGGTTGTGGTGAACTTACTCCGTTGTCACCATTCCAAAGAAGGTAAGTCATATGCCTTCCTTTCGCTCAGCGCCAGCCTGAGTCAAATATGACAGCTGGCATTTAAATTATATTTATCCTATTAAGGAGGATAATATGTATACACTGGCGCTTGCAGTCTTCCTTGGACTCATCGCTTCGCAAGTTACAGCATTTGCCTTGGTCAATGTTCCCGCATTGGAAAAGGTTCCTGTTTTGCGAAATGGTGATAACTGGTTTATTGCGGTTTCCATTCTTGTTGTTTGGCTCACTAACACAAGCATTCTTGGTGCTTATGGTATTGCTTCAAACGCTGAGTGGATTGACACTGTTGGTTCTGGTCTTGTTGTTGCAGGACTGGCCAATGTGACAAACGCCCTTGTCAATTCATTTGACAAGTAAACCTATTCCAGGGATGCGTCTGGATTAAAAACGCACAAGGAAGCGTATTCAGGAGTTTACAAAGACTCTCATTACACCTTTGGTGCTGTAAAGTTGGTGCTTTTTCACAAATGAGATCAAGTTTTTGTAAAGTGAGTTCGACTCTCACCGCTTCCACCATAGTTTTTATTATTTATATTCATACAAAGGATAAGGGATTAATATGCATTCAAATCATCACACGCAGTTTAGGATTGCCACTAAAGCATATGAACTGATCATACAAGACATCTTTAAAACCGTAGGTTTTATTGGTGGCGGATTTTGTCCTGAGCCTTGCGAACATACAACTCTTCAAGATACAGATCCAGAGATGTATATGAAATTGTACAAACTTTGGATTAGTACGCAAACTGTTAATCGCACTGTTAAAGACATTTTGAACAACAAAGGCGACTTTTATGGAGGAGACTGATTCTTTTGATCAACATATACAGAAATTAGATAAAGAAGGCGAAATGCCAGATGATTGGTGTATTGATTGTGATATTAACACTGTTACCGCAGGTGAATATTACATGGTCAATGACCATGTTTGGTCTCAAACTGGCATCGATACATATGGCGGAATGCTCTGCATTTTGTGTTTGGAAAAACGAATAGGTAGAAATCTTATTTCTGAAGATTTTCTTGATATTCCCATTAATCATATACCATTGTTTCGTTCTAATTTACTTCTTGAAAGGATGTCATTTTGAATACAAAATATGTTGAATTTTGTTCCAATCCAGTTGGTGGAAACTAAATAAAAAAAATTACCAAGGCAATAGTATATACAAAAAGAAGGGTTTATTCCCGTAGTTCAAAGGAGGACTATGAACTTTAGCACTTACCGTCCGGACGTTCGGCTCAAAGCATTTAAGGATGCTCCGCTTCGTTCCAAGGATAATTATCAGATTGGCTTTTATGACATTGGCGTTTTGCGTCAACTTATGAACAGCTCTGATGCAAATGAATTTCGTGTAGCAGCATTGCCCATTCCTCAAAACGTCTTTGACCGTGCGGAACTAGAAAAAATTGTTCGTCACCCTTCTGTGCAGTACGCGCTTGTTGACAAAACGAAGATTGTTCTTTGTTCTATTAAGGGTTGTAACGGATGGCTTGGTGCAATCAATGAAGCTGGTTTTAAAGTAAAAGGTGGTGGAAAGACAGCGAAGCGATTGAAGTCATTTCACCGCGCTTCGCTAATTAACGCTCATTACGACCACCTTCGTATTCAATGGGTTGAACCGACAGCTTACACCCGTTATGACTTTGAAAATGGCGATTGGTCCCCTTGGGTCAAAGAAGCCACTTCTCGTTTGCTTGATGGCGGTTTTGTTATTTCATCCCGTTTGATTCACAAAGCTCTTGCCGACCAGCCACTGTATTATACAAACAATGAGACTTTGGATCCTAATGACGTTTATTATGATCCAGAGATTCGCCGTAAGCTTCGTGCTTTTCTTGTTGCTTCAAAGGTTTTCAACGGACGCATTTTCACTCCAGAAGGTGTAATCAAGGGCAATTTTATTGTTTCTGATAATCTTCCTGAGTATGTGGACGTTATTACCTCTCGTGAGAATCTCAAGAAAGAAATCGAATATCATAATGGCTATCGACTCATTGCAGAGCCTCAAGGTCCCAAGACATCTGTTATTACAGATGACCAAACTGTTATCAATCTTCCTAAGTTGTTTCGCAAGAGCGACTTGGAATTCTGGCTAAAAGAACAATATGAAATCATGTTTGAAGATGCTAAAAATGATCGTCTTCTACAGGATTGGAAATTTGTTTTTGTTCGCCAGTTTTCAAAAGCTGATAACTATGGATCAAAGAAGAAGGAACAAACTCCTGCAGATTTGGAAGCCCAGACTCGCGTTAACTACGTAGGTTATCGTTGGAAGAGCATGGGTCTTTCAATTACTGATTCGCCGTGGTTGTTTAAGACCTTGGCAATTTCTCATGCACGTCCGCTTGAGAATCGTATTCCGATTCCTTGCAGTGTGTATGAGCAGATTATTCCTGAATCTTTGGCTCGTATGGCAGGGTTTGATATCATTGTCGAAGAGGGTACCATTCGCAGAATCAATTCTGTTGGTATTCATGTGGTCAACGATTTCGATTGGCTTGAGATGTACGAGTCGCACGGCGGTCACGATCAGGACGACTTCTTTAAGTTGTTTTATCGTACCATGAAATCCGGATCCAAAGACGGAAAGAAAGTTGTTATAGTCGCTCGTAGCCCAAATGGTTATGGCGAGTATTCAATATTTGATTACGTTGAAGGTGAATGGTATCCTAAATGGAAGAAGTCTGATGGAGAAGTTGTAACTTTTCCTGAAGTCAATGGCCGTAACTGGCCAGTACGTCTTTCTGATGCAATTCGCGCACGTAAGGTTCGTTACGTTGGTCTTCCCAGCGATAACAATCCTTCTCCCAAGCCTTCTGAAGGAGAACAGTACTCTGTTGAAGACTTTATGTCTGATGTTGACACTGCTATGAACGGTGGAAACGTTGGTCGTTTTGTTAACTCTTCTATGCTCCATTCTAATTCATTAGCCAAGCATCGCCCAGTTCAGGTTTGTTCTCTCGAGTCAGCCATCGATGGTTGCACTCAAACATCAAACCCACTGGATCGCACAGCTATTGATGCAGAAGCAGAAATAATTCTTCAAGAAGTCATTGATTCTGGTGCTAAGGTTGATCACGACCTTTGGTATGGTCGCTTTGCAAACTTTGCCAAAAAGCATCCTGAAGTCGAGACGTATGAAGGAACTCTTACACATATGAATAATTTGTGCAAGACTTACTTTAACAAGTATGTTGATCGGGTCACTAAGTATTCTCAAACAGAGATTGCAATTGCTGATCCAATCAACAAACTTGCTAACCGTTTGCGTTTTCATGCACTTCCTACATTTCGCAGATTCAACATGAGTATTTATAATACCAACTCTGGCGAATTTGCTCAAAGCTCTGGAACTATTTCTCGAGAAGAATGGGATTACATTTACGGAAACGTCGTCAAAGACATTGAATCATTTGTACGAATTGAAGATCGTCACGATTTCGTGATTGCTCTTTATGCAGTTTGTATGACTGAGAAGAATGGTTCTGGTCGTGTTTCTGATCAGATTATGATGAATCCGGTTATCTATCCATATCTTGAGCGTGCTCTTATTCACTATGGTATTGCTAGCCGAGTTCTTATGACCTTCAACAATGGCAAATACGCAGCCGAACAAACTAAGTATGATAAGTGGACTCATATTGATCCCGACGGTAGTCAGCACTCGTTTACTGATGTGTTTGAATATCAAGATCATCATGCGCAGTTTTCGCCTATCGTATTTACAAACGTTGATTCTGCTGTAAAGCGTGAGCGTAGAACTGAATCACAATTTTAGTTTAAAGACTGAGAGTGTCTGGGAAGTGTTTATCTTCCCAGACACTCTGGTTTTTATTTTTAATAGGAGACCCTTGAATTACACAGAAATTTATTGTACCATATATGCTGCAATTAAGACAGATGCTGTTTCTCACGAAAAAGCACACGTTGCATCAATACGCATTACTGATGCTATTGTCGATCTTCATTATACAAAATTGGGTGGTTATGATCTTGACGACAAATCTATTACGGGCGTAAGCCCTCCACTATAACCTTTAAAATTATTAGATTGAGTGATATTTTATGTCAGAATCAGATGATGAAGTACTTTACAATTTTGTAGATAAGAATCATTTTAACCAAAAAACATCTCCTCTTATTTCTGATGCTTGGGCAGAAGTAGAGAAATCTACTAAATTTTTTTCTACTTATATCAAACAAAATGGTTTAAATAGCTTTTTAACAACCGTAGTTGTATTCAACAATAACAAAGAATTTGTTGGCGTTGTTACATCACGTCCAGTTACTGACAAAGAAGATCTTTATAGAGCTCTTTGTGAGATTCTCTTTTTTCCTGTTGCCATCAGATCTCAACTATTTATAGTTATTACCGATATAGTTACACGAGATCCTAATACAGGAGAAAAGAAATCAGATGCTTTGAGCATTTCGTTTATTTCACCCAATTTTTGTTTGATTTATTCTTTGCCTTATGCAATAAGTGCAAATAACGATGTTGAATATGACTATGAAAACTCATACTTTGTTTCCGTTGTCAAATCAACTAGGTCAAACCAAGTGTCAACATCTTCGGATATGATAGAACTATTCTACGTATTCTCTCATGTTGATAATTTTGGTCCATTTACATACGATGAAGTTCTAGCTTATTTTGATGACAATAATTTTACTTGTGAAATCGTTAATAAAGATAATCTTTATACTAGTTTAACTTCATTGGTTTAACATAATACTGAGGTAATATATGATTGTACGTTATGAAATATCTGAAGGTAAAAGTTACAAACCTATTGAGAAAGAGGTTTGTTTTCAAGAATCAAATACTATAGTTTGTGGCAAGCTTATCTTTTATGATCATGATAAAATAGAAAAAGAGCTTACCGTAGAGCCTTTTTATGGAGATTGTGATTTGTTTGGTTTCTAAATATGAATGTTAAACTACGCCCATATCAACAAGAGGCATTAGATAGTATTGTTTCTAATTCAGACAATGGTATCAACAAACAGCTTGTTGTTTTACCCACCGGTGCAGGCAAAACAGTAATATTTAGTCATTTACCACTTATTAAACAAGACTTGCTTCCTATGCTTGTTTTGGCTCACAGATCTGAGTTGCTAGATCAGGCTCGTGAAAAGATTCTTATTTCTAATCCTAATCTCTCAGTAGAAATAGAACAAGCTGAAAGAGAAGCTGGACACGTTGATATTGTTGTTGCTTCTGTTGCTACACTTGGTCGCAACAATACTCCTCGTATTACAAATTATCCTAGTGAATATTTCAAGTCAATTGTTATTGATGAAGCACATCATGCTGCAGCTCCTACGTACAGACGAATAGTCGATTATTTTAATCCTCCATTTATATTGGGAGTCACTGCTACTCCTCAGCGTTCAGATTCTACGAGATTAACTGATGTATTCGAAGAGATCGTTTATTACAAAACAATACAGGATCTAATCCAAGACGGGTGGTTATCTCCACTTGTTGGATATAGAGTAAAAACAAATACCGATATTTCAGAAGTGGAGATTCAAAATGGAGAGTATGTCCAATCTCAGTTGGAAGACAAAATTGATAATCCTGAGCGTAACGCTTATATCGTGTCTTCCTATCTTTCTTTGGCTATGGCTAAGAAAGCCCTTGTTTTCGCTGCCGGGGTCAAGCACGCCGAAAACTTGGCCTTATCCTTTAGGTCCGCGTCGTTAGAGACCGCCGTAATCTTAGGTACAACTCCTCGAGAAGAACGAGAGAAAATCCTAAAGAATTTTTCTTTGGGTTTGATTAAAGTTATTATTAATGTTGGTGTTCTAACGGAAGGTTTTGATGAGCCTTCTGTCGAAGCAATTATACTTGCAAGACCTACTAGATCTTCTCTTCTATATACTCAGATAGTTGGACGAGGTACTCGTTTACATCCAGGAAAAGAACATTGTCTTGTTATAGATATTGCAGACACAACAAAAGGCAAGAAGCCTATTGGACTTCCAACTCTTTTGGGTTTGCCTCCAGAGTTCGATCTGCAGGGTCAATCTTTAACAGACGTTGCTAAGAAGTTTGAAGAACTTGAAAATTTTTGTCCTGGTGAAGCAGTAAGAGTTTTAAATCCACAAGACATTGATTTGGCATACACGAGAATTAATTTGTTTATGCCACCACCACCTAATCCAGTTGTTCAAGAATATTCTAAACTGATTTGGGCAGAGGTAGCAGAAAACGAGTTTTATCTTCGTCTTCATTCATTTGAGTCCCTTAAGATATACTGTGATGCTCTTGGTCGATGGACTACAGAATTAAAAATGCGTTCTGGTGATGTTTATCATACAAAGATTCTTGGAACTACTGTTAGCATAAGAGAATCTTTTGCTCGTACAGATAAGTGGATTCAGAATAATAGATCAACAGTATTGAACCTTATAGATTCTAATGCTGCTTGGCGTTCTGATTCTCCAACTGATAAACAGCAAAAGTTTTTACGACGCATTGGTGTTCCTTTTACTTCAGACATGACTAAGGGGATGGCCAGTCAAATTATTTCTCGCTATTATGAGAACAATCCTAAGCCTAAATGGCTTCAAGATAAAATAGATTATTCTAAAAGAAGATATTAACAATGTCTTTTACCGCTCATGAACTTATACCATTTCCTTATGACGCATATTCTTACACTTTATATGAATGTGTCTCATTAAAAGATAAATCATTTCTTGCTGCAGCTGCCAAGCTTGCACAAACTTCTGATAATAGATTTAAAATGGCTTGTCTAGCTGTAAGGGGTGGATCTGTTTTAGCTGCAGATATTAATGTTACTAAAAAACATCCTACCACTCCACCCAATAGATTCAGCACTCATGCTGAAATCGGAGCAATGACTGCTTGTTCAGATCCTTCTGGATCTACTCTTTATATTGCTCGTCTTAAACTGGATGGTACTACAGCTATAGCAAGACCTTGTTCTTGGTGTATGCAGCAAATACAAAAGAATGATATATATCGAGTTGTTTACACAACAGATACAGATATTCCAGAATCATTTTATATATCTACCGTAGAATGGAACTATAATGTTCTTGAAGCTTAAATATATTTTTATTGCTTTTATTTTACTTTTTATTACAATTTCTTTTGCTGCAGCAGATGCAAAAGAGCAACTTTACGATGTTGCTCCAGCTAAAGGTCCTGTTAAGTTTACTTTTACCCTTGCATCTTCAGATCTTACTACTTCTATGAATCTTCCTTATAATTTAAATTATAAAGGTCAAGATTCATATATAGCAATTATTGATACCGGTATTCAAACTAATCATCCGTTTTTCCAGAACAGAGTTGTTTTAGAAGCTTGTTTTGCAACATCTTGCCCCAATGGACAAACTCAGATGATTGGACCTGGGGCAGCAAAGCCAGTTCATTATCATGGCACTCATGTTGCTGGCATTGCTGCAGGCTACAGTAATACCGTTCATGGGGTAGCTCCATTGGCCAATATTATTGCTATCAATATATTTGATTCCACTGGAGCAGCATATGATACTAATATTGTTAAAGCTCTTAACTGGTTATCTTCTATATCATCACAATACAATATTGTTTCCGTTAATATGTCAATCGGTGGATTTCAAACTTATTTAACCACTTGTGATGACTATATTCCTGCTATGACACAAGCTATTCAAGATCTTAGATCTAAGAATATTGCTACTGTCATATCTTCTGGCAACTCGTATGCTCATGGCATGAGTGCACCTGCATGTATTTCTTCTGCCGTTTCTGTTGCAGCTACATACAAAACACTTCCTGCAAAGATCACCAACTTTTCTAACATTAATCAATACACCACTATTGCAGCTCCTGGATCTTCTATTTACTCATCTAAGACATCTTCTACATATGGTTCAGCGTCTGGAACATCTATGGCTGCTCCATTTATCGCCGGAGCAATTGCTGTTTACAGATCTAAATTTGGAATTCAATCCGTAGATAAAATTGTTTCTGATTTTAGATCTACTTCCAAAAGAGCAACAGACGCTTACACTGGAATATCAATTCCTTATTTAAATTTTGATCATTTGTTTGGTACTGATCTTTCTACTACTACCACCACTTCTACTACACTTCCTATCACAACTACCACTGTAAATTATTCTTCAACAACTTTACCCATTTCTACTACTACATCTTCGTCTTCTACCACAACTACACTTCCTATTACTACTACCCTTCCTTCTACTACAACTACAACAACTTCTACTACTACTACAACAACCTTACCTCCTACAACAACTACTCTTCCTCCTACCACACCTCTTTTGCGCGTTGTTCCTCCACTTGTCAGTGAAATAAATTCTAATTTTGGCAATATTACTAAAATTTACTTTAGAGATCCTAGAGTACATTTTAAGAATATAGCTTATTACAATTTAACCTGTAATGATACTTTGACCTATCAAGTTCCTATGCTTACCTCTCCCCGATGGAGAGCTTACAATATTCCTTCTAAATCTATTAGACATTGTTATATGACATCTATGTCTAAAGATGGTGTTTCTACCGCTAAATCAAGTACAGTTTCTTTGTACTCTGTCAATAAAATTATTACAAGTTCAAGATAACATGACTTTACAATCTACTAAGATTCGTACTTTGCATATACCTTACGATGATTATCCATCTTATCTATATGACACTTATCCTAAGTTAAAGTCATATATATTTAAAGATGATGCAACTTACATTATGCAAGTATCTTCTTCTTTTTCATATATTCTTTCTTGTCATGATTTTGCAAATCTAAAAAAACAAAATCTATGTGCGACTAATATCTATAGAGCTTATAACCATCTTGATTATCGAGATATTATTTATGGAGATGTTCTTGTTATAGGACAAAATTACTCATCTATTGCAGACAATATTCTTGATTCTCTTTCTTACATTCTTGGTACAAAATAGTGGGAGGAATATATAAAATGGAAACAAAAAGGAAACATTAAAATGTCTACTGCAATAATGATTACGTCTTCACCAGAAGATTTAAAAGTTTTGAAAACTACCATGAATATCATTTCTTTTATGAAAGAGATGATTGTAAAAGGTACTTCTCAATTTTATCTCGATTACAGTTCTTCTGTTATCACCCCAGAAGATATTAATGCTCTTGACATTTATTACAACAATATGTATACTTTTCTTTGCAACCCTGGTATGACACAAGAAGAGTATTCGTTGTATGAATCGTCAAACACCTAAACAACCTCACACCTACAAAGAACGAAACAGAAAATGTTCTGATTGTTTTATTGTTTCTTCTTTTGTTAATAGATCCATAAAATACAAAGTTTTGCTTTGTATGGATTGTTTAAAAGAAAGAATGATCAGCAGTTCTTTGTAGGCATGCCCGAGTGGCGGAATAGGCAGACGCAAGAGACTTAAAATCTTTCGCCCCTTACCGGGCGTGCCGGTTCAAGTCCGGCCTCGGGTACTACATGTGCAAACAATTTTGTGCTAGAATAGGATTTTATGAATTTCGTTCTTTTTTCTTATCCTAGAACTGGTTCTACAGTTCTTCAAAGATTAATAAATACAAGTGATAATTTTATTTGTATTGGCGAAAAACCACGAGTCATAAATAATCTTTATTCTTTTTTTGCTAGTGTTAATGACGCAATGACTGTAGTTGCGGATGGTCTTTTTCCTGGTATACCTATTGATGATGATAGAAATCCTGTTTATCTTTCAGATAAAGTGGATCTTGATTTGTTAGCTGATGATATAAAGCATTTGTATCTTAAGCATATACTCGGTGTTGTTCAATCCCAAAATGTAGGATGGAAAGAAACGTTTATTTCTCCTTACCCTAATGTATCTCTAGCTAATAGACAAGTAAATTTTTTGCGCAGACTTTTTCCTGACATGTTATTTATACTTAATGTTAGGGATCCATATAAATGTTCTTTGTCTCCGATTTGGCAGTGTGTGCCAGATGCATTGGACGAATTGATTCAAACTAAAAATTGGATTATTCAAGGCTACAAAGATGGATTGTTTGGTTTAAATTCTATTCTCTTAGATTACGATCATTGGTCTGTTGATCCTTCTGATCTTATCAATCAGTTTCTTTCTCTAGGTATCAACTTAGATATAGAACAGTCTAATAAAGTCTTATCTGAAAAGTTAAATCATCTTTCTTATGTTAGTCCAGAACTTGCTGCTTGGACCAGAAAAATAAAAAGAGGAATTTAAATTTCATATTCCCAGGTAGCTCAGATGGCAGAGCAGCGGACTGTTAATCCGTCGGTCGCAGGTTCAATCCCTGCCCTGGGAGCTATGCAAAAAATAAATAAAGAATTAAAGCATTGGAGCCGATAATGATTAAAAAAATTTCTAACGCTATTAACGCTGCTAAAGAAGCTTTTTCTCAGGATGTTTCTATCGAAGATATTAATAAATCTAAGATAGATTTTTATAAAGACTTTTCTTATGATCGATACGATAATACAATGGTTTATATTGTTTCTTATCGTGATTATGACAACTCTGTTAATTGGGGACCATTTTCCACAATGGAGCATGCACAGAACTGGAACAAGAAGCTTGCAGAGAACTTCAATATGAAGGCTCAGGTTGTTTCAGTGCTTAGTCCTGATTCAGATCCCCTGTTGTGGATGTTATAATAATATTTTAATTTTAATAAAATTATACTATATCAACTTTTGAAAAGGTTACCAATGAGTAGACCCCTATGGTTTAATGATGCTTTATGTGTAGGAAAAACTAATATGTTTTTTCCTCGTTACAACGAAAGACCTACCGCAAGAAAAAAGAGAGAACAGAAAGCAATACAAATATGTTTGTCTTGTCCTGTCAAAGAACCTTGTAGACAATATGCTAGAACACATTCTGAATATGGAGTTTGGGGAGCAGAGACAGAATACCAAAGACAGCTTGCTGGATATATCCCTGTTAAAATTTCTATAAGGAACGTTTATTAAACGTGTACTTTTGACCCTTATAGCTCAGTTTGGAGAGAAGAATGACATCTCAGCTTCATGAAGATAAAAGGATTGACATTATTGCTCACGCATTAGTTCATAAAGGTATATCTATTTGGCACGGGATTCCAGAGCATATTATTGAAGAACTTAAACTTCATGGTTACAAAATTAAAAAACGTAAATCTTATCGTAAACTGATTTAGGGTCTTTAGCTCAGTTGGTAGAGCAGCGGACTTTTAATCCGTTGGTCGTGGGTTCAACCCCCACAGGGCCCACTATGACAAATCAAACATTAATTACTCAACTTCATGTAGGCGATATAGTAGGCGACACCGGAAGAATGGTTCTTGCTTATTCCAAAAAATATGATAGAATTCCCGGTGATACATATGACACATGGGTAGCTATTTGTTACCAATCAGGTGTACTACATCCTTATGTAGTTTGGAATATAATTTCTACACCTAGGGGTTTGATAGCTGAAACTGGAAATTATTGTTTAAACATAGAACAAGCAATCACTGCTTACAATAGGAGGGTGAACAAATGAACGAACAAAAAACCGCCGTAGAACTTGTCGATCAAGCAATAAAAGATATCGCTGGTAGAGAAATTGTTTCTACTTCAGAGATGACTGATCTTTTGCTTGACATTCGTTTGTATCTCATGACAGAAGAAGCTACTCCTGCATATGAAAGCTAAAGTTACAGTTGAGCTTGAATTGTACTTGCCCAATGAACTTTTAGATAAGACCGATAAAGAGGTTGTAGATTTTATAGACCAAAGTCTTCGTGATCAACTTTATGTTGGTGTCGTCTATTGCGAAGAAGACCCTTGGCCATATGCTCAACCGTCAGAGCTTACAATTAGATCTTATTATAATCTTGATCGTAAATACGACGATAGAGATTATAACCTATGTTAGCGATAATGTAGACAGAGATCTACATCGCTGCCTTGGGAGTCAACAGTCCCCTTTAAGCCATACCAACCTAAGTGACTGGGCAATGCGCTTAGTGGCACTGTTAATTTTATTTGAAGTAGAACGAATCTTTGTTATAGCGTTCAAAGTCTTTAATGGCATTAGAGCCATACTCGTATTCTTTGACCGCTTTATTTGCCATTCCAAAGATTCCTAATATTAATGTTGAAAGTATAGTTATTGTAAGCATGATGTATATAGTATCATCTTGATTCATTTTTTTATTTGCAGTTTCTTCAAACATTGGTCACATGTGTCTAATGTTATATTAATTAAATGATTGGACAATTGCATGACAATAGACGATATTATTAGTCGACTTAGAATAAGTTCATCATTATTGGATGAAGATCTAAACAGCGATTTATATATTCGCAAACTTTTACCTCCAGCAGAAATTTGTTTAGCTGCTGCTACAGAATTAGAGCTTCTTCAAGCTCGTTGTGTAGTTTATGAGGAAACCATCCGTCGATTGACGGCCGAGCTGAACCAAGTCAGATAAACAAACAACAAAAAGGAAAACAATGAAACCCGTTAAAATCCTTAAGTCAACTACAATCCTTGCAGCCTTTACTGGTTTGATTTTGAGTATATCTCTTTTCTTCAGCGGTGATACCAACGAAGATAAGCTTAATGGCATTTATGTTGGTATTTGGGTACCATCAATTCTTGCTCTTGGCACTTTCATGCTTGCATTAAAAGATAGGGACTGGTGATTGTGTCTGAAGCAACTCTTTTCTGTTTTGGAGCGGTAATTTTTCTTATCGCTTTTACAGGAGCAATTCTATATGGTATGTCCGCCACGGAGCAGCGGTTTTTAAAGGAAACAAAACCTCAGACACGTAGCACTTGGGAAGTTTCTTCCAATGGTGTTATTAATGGCTCATTTCGTTCACGAAAAAAAGTAGGTCCTTCATGACAAGCAGAGATACTCATGACATTCAAGCTTATGCCGAAGAGTCTAAGGGAGAAAACATTCAGCCAGAACTTCTTGTACAGTTAATGATCGAATCAGAACCATGTCTTTTTTTCAACAAGTCACAGCCTATTCCAGTCACTCAAATAGATAAAAAAATTATTGAATTTGAAAATTGGGGTGAAGGGTGACAACGACTGAATTTTTATGGTTTGCGTTTAGTTTATGCACAATGCTTGTTTTGGGCTGTCTGTTGATAAAACTGATGCTACGATCAATTAAACAACGAGTTTTAGAGTTGGAACTGAAACAGCGCAAACAGGAGCTACCTCAAATTCGACCCTTTGATAATGTGATTTGGCGTGAAGAATAATTAGTGTCCAGATTTTAACTTAGGGCTTATAGCTCAGTTGGTTAGAGCAGCGGACTCATAATCCGTCGGTCGCAGGTTCAAGTCCTGCTGGGCCCACCACAAGGGAAGGTTTATAATTGTGTCTGTAGTGACTTTTTATCGTGTTGCTGGAAATCCAAACGTTTCTGCTCCAGCACACGTTTTTAGATCCTGTGTTGTATGTAGTAATGAAGTTGTTTTTCTTATGACTCAAGATCAGTATGATCGTTGGCAGAAGAATAAAGAATACGTACAAGATGTTTTTTCTCATATTGAACCAGATATTCATGAGTGGATGATTTCTGGCACTCATCCTGATTGTTGGAACCAACTTATGGCACAGCACGATGCCCAGATATAATCTTAATCAAGATGATATTAAAATACTTGTAGATTCTCTAACCGCTAATATGTTAAATTGTTCATCTACAAAACAGTGGGAACGAATCAAAAAATTAAAAGATAGACTTTCTGCAAAGGTTGAAAATTTTGAACACCCTGTTATTTATGATGATCCGCTTTGGTCTTACTATCAGAGAAAAAATTTGTGATGTCGTATATCAACAAGTTAAAATACGGAGACATTAAAACTTCTTACATGCCGGCTTAATATTATTTATTTTAATTAAAATTAGGAGTTTTTATGGGCATGGATGTTTATGGCCGTAAGCCTAAAAACGACCTTGGTAAGTATTTTCGAGCCAATTTATGGTATTGGCGTCCTTTGTGGATGTATGTAGAACATGCTCATCCACTTATAGCATCAAGAGTAGAAAGTCCTCAGCTTAATGATGGATCTGGTTTAAACTCTAAAGATTCATACACTTTAGCTCGTCTTTTAAAAAAAGATATTGAATCTGGTGCACTTGAAAAGTACATTGAAGATTTTCATTCTTATCTTAATGCTCTTCCTTTAGAAGACTGCACATATTGTGATGAAAATGGGAATCTTTCTGCGACTATTTCCTCTGGAGCAACTTCTCTTGTTCAGTGCAACACCTGTAAAGGTACCAAGAAAAGAGAGTCTATTCTCACTTGGTACCGTATGAATCTTAATCTCATGAAAGAATTTCAACAGTTTCTTGAAAACTGTGGCGGATTTGAGATTTGGTAAGTTTGATGGTAGCTGGCTATGTAATCATTTATTCACCAACTTTTAAAACAAAGTTCAGAGTTAATGACGTTGCATGACGGAACGAAGTAGTGATGTCAGTAGCCCCATATCGCTCCACTACCTACCATCAATTTATTTTTATATTTTTATAGGAGATTTATGAAACTCATCAAGCGTAATTCTACGGTTCATATTGCTTTGCAATATCTGTGCATGAAGCGAACATGGGTAACAAAAGAAAATCTTTTCGCATTATCTCCTACAAAGTATAATAAAGCCAGCGAAGCAGAAGAATCTTTGAATGAATTAGTTACAATGGGCTTTGCACGAAAAAATGATTTGTGCTATATTATTACTAATGACGGTATAAATTATTTACCTATAATTGTAAAAGAACAGAAATATATCCCTACAGGAGAATAATGCCAACCACATATTTTCGAATATGCACTAGCCAACTAGAAATTTTTCTAGGGCTAGTAGCTCAGTGGTAAGAGCAGCATCCTTATAAGATGTTGGTCGCGAGTTCAATTCTCGCTTAGCCCACTCTTGTACAAAAAACAGACCTTTAAAAGATAGGAATATTCATGCCCTCCTATTCTGACAATGATGATGATCTTTTTGAAGAATCCACAAATTCTTCGACCGATTCATCTTCATTTCATGATTTATTTGCTCACTCCAATTACTCTTCTGATACTTTTTCTAATTCTTTTGTAGAATCCACAAAAGATATACTTTCACCCAAGTCTATTGACTCTGATCAATTTCGTTATCGTACCGGTATCGTTACTTCTTTCTATGAAGTTTGCAATCGGTTTTCGTTCGCAAATGATAATTTTTTAAGAGTTGAGTATGATTATCTCAACTCTATTTCTAACAATCATTTTAGCAAATTGCTTTATTTTGCTTTCTTAGAAGAAAGTATTATCAAACGCTTTTCTATTCAGAACTTTTTACGTGTTGTTATTGAAACTGATAATAGCAAAGTATTTAAAGAAGCAGCAGAGCAACTTAAAATAAATGTCGATGACTTTTTTATTAGAGTTTATTTTGGTTCTATTTATAAACTTCTTAATCACGCAATAGACCGAAATATTGCTATATATGAAAAGCTTTGTACAGAACTTCAGAGACCACCAATGCAAGCTATTCTTGATAAGAATTATGATTCACTAGATATTACTTTTGAATCACCTTCTTCTTATATTTTGAGAAGCTTTGATTCTATTAAAGAGTCTCTTGGTTTTAAAACTTTCTAGGAGGAGATATAATTGTATCCTGAAAAGATTCCCAATTCTTTGACACCTTTGAATACTTTCAAGTTCAACTTGGAATCTTCACGTGATGTTAAAAAACAACTAGAGTCTCAAATCGCAAGTCTCGATGAACGTATTGAAAAGATCGTTGATCATTTTACAATCCAAGACATGCCGATTATACGTTTTATTCTTAATGTTTCTGAAGAACGTGAAGAACTTAAAAAAGTTTCTAGGGCATTGGATAGAATAGCAGATCTTATTCACGTTAAAAATGAACTACTTCCAAAACTAGAGGTAATCAAAATAGCGGAAAAAGATCCCAATTGGTTTGCATGGACTTTTGGTGATTTTGATTCTGATATTGATTCTGAATTACAAAACTTTACGGACGGAAATTTTGATGACTGATAATTTTAATTATACTCTTCTTTCTAAAGAAGACGGCACTTATGCTCTTCGGTCTGTTGTAACTTCTTTTGGCCTTGACCATGTGACTGACAAAGATATTGTATCTTTTTATACTACTTTTTCTCAATATGCTTCTTTTGACACTGGTCTTTTGCCTTTAGATGGTACTGGCATTCTTGCCATTCGCAATGCTGGTCCACATACTCAAGTTGTTGCTCAACATGCTCCTGGATTGTATTATATAAATTGGGGTAGTTTTGAAGGCGACAAGCAAGCTAAGGCATACTATGTCGCTCAACCTTATCGCATAATTATTGGCGACTTTAGAGATGGTAATCTTTTAGGCGCTAGAATGTTTTATTCTCCTGTGCCAATCACCTCTCCTCAAAATCAGCTCTATCATGTTAACCTTCCCAATATTAATTGCAAAGGTTATCGCGGCAATGCTGTAGGCTGGATTTGTCTTTATCATAAAGATGATTGGTCTCATCTTCCATTTAACGAAAAAGTATCACGTTTCATTGAACGTTGTTCTGGCGTAGAAACATACAACGATGCAAATATGAACGAGACAGATGGTCCTCGTTTCTATGATTCTTGCGGATATCCTTCTTATATTACTGATCCCGTTCTTTGGCAAAAGAAGTCAGAGGAAGAGGGATATCAATGGACTTTAGATTCTTCTGTTTGGATTCCAGTAAAAGTTACTGGAATTGATAATCAGGGTTGCCATAATCCCAAAGGTGAATTACTCACTTTGGGAATGGCTATCTTGGGAAACTATCAAGCTTATTATACAGATACTGAAATCCCCAAGATGTACAATATTGTTTCTCGTCTTGATTTTACTGTTAAGAACGACAACATAGCTGACTTCTTTAAAAAGTCATTTGCTTCTGCTCCCTCTATTTGGTCTCACACCCCTAAAGATAATCCTTATGCTTTCACTGTAGAATCTAGAATCAATAATTCTTCAGAAACCCTTCAGTTGAATTTTAATTCTGATGAAGAAGATCCCCATAAGGCTGTTTGCAATAATTGTGATGAGGTCTTTGACTATGAAGTAGCTACTATCGATGCGTACGATGAAACTATTTGTCCTAGTTGCATTAATGATCGTTATGTATACGTAGAATCTGTAGGTAAATATTTTCATTGTGAAGATGAAGATCTTTATTATTCAGAACATGATGATAACTACTACCATTCTAAGCACGATGTTTGTTTTCATTGTCCAAATTGTATGGTCACTTATGGTTATTCAGGTACCAGTGAAAAAGCCGTTGAGTATATTCACAATTTAACTCGTAAAGACAATTATTCTGAATTAATTTGCGCAGTTTGTTTTGATCGAAATATTGAAGAAAATGATCTTTCTTCTACTGAATGTGTTGTATGTAAGAAGAAAGTTATTACATCTGTTGGATGGAATGATGTTCATCCTACTGTAAGAACCATTGATCATGATGTAGATTCAAATACTTATACTTCTACTTATTCTACATTTTGTGAAAGTTGTTCTCCTAAGCACTTTGTTTGTCCTTGCGGAAAAGTTAAGTCAGACGATACTGAAGATTTTAATTCTTGTAGTTCCAGTATGATTTATTCTGAGTTAGATGCTAATAATAAACTTGTTTTTACGGCTTCTGTTCATCAGTGCTGTGCAAGTTGTCTTTCAGCGCCTATTCTCCAAGATGGAGAACTAGTAGCTGCTTATGTCCCACCTCCAGAAGTATTTAAGCTTGTCGTCAATAATAAATTGTTTAATTCTACTGGAATTACTGTTATTCAGTCAGAAGATGGTTTATTCTGAATCAACAAAATATTGGAGATTTTATGACTAATCAACAAGAAACAACAAACGTCACCTTAAATGACCTTAATTATTTTTGGACTAAGTCTGGAGTTCCATGTTTTATGGCAACTCGAGACGATATTCAAGATGTAGTTCAGGCTCTTGGTTTTAATATTTATTATCTTATTTGCAATGTTGCGGAAGATAAAAAGAATGAAACCACAACTTATGTCAATGGTAAGAGTCAAACAACTACTTCTTATGTCACTAATATGAAGACCAAAATTGTCAAGGTTGTAAACAACTTTGTTGGTCATTCAATTACTGTTGTAGAAGATGAAGAAATTTATGATTTTACTCCAATACGTGAAATAGGCGAATATAATCTTCCTCCTATTCCTCGCGATATAGTTACTAAGCTCGATGAGTTCTTTAGACTTGTCGACGCACAGCATGGCACAGAGTCAATTGTCATATTGACCTTTGATCCTAATTTTGAAGATTCCCGTGGTTGGGGTGTTCTTGTTCCAGAACAGACAAATACTTCTGTTCACTGCAAGTACGACCCAGATAGCATTGTTGATCAAAAACCTGAGCATGTGATGATTGTTGGATCTGTTCACAGTCATCCCGGCATGCCTGCTTATGCATCTGGTACAGACCATGCTGATCAAGCAGATTTTGATGGCATTCATATTACTTATGGATGGCAGAAGTCTATTAATAACAATGCAACTCAATATCATATTGAGCTTCAAATGGCTGGATATTCTTGGACTCTTAAGCCAGATGATGTTTTTGAATCATTTGTTTACAATAAATCTCCCGATCCTCAGGTCGTAGAATGGAGCGAAAAAGTAAAAAAAGCATACCCCCCTCAGGGGGGTTCGGTTTCTCTAGTGGCTCACACACCAGCACATTCGCTACATCAGACTCCTCCTCGGGACTTTATTCCAACTGGTATTACTAGTCCTTTATCAAAAGGAACTTCCACTTGGGAATCTACCAATTCTCCTCGTGTTTCTCAGTTTAATTCTCGTACTCAGAATTATCCTAACCCTCATGATGACGATGACCATATTGTCATAGCAGAAGTTCAAATTGAATCAGGCGGTTTTGCTTCATGTCCTTCTTGTAATTCTGAAGTGGCTTATTTTATTAATACTGTTCCATTTTACTGCGACGTTTGTGATATGCCTCTTTGTTTTCCTAATAACGCATATTCTGAGATAATTTCTTCTGCTGAAGAATATCTTAAAGAACGTAATCTTAAATCTAACTGCAATTATTATATTTGGACTAAAGATGATAATGATGCAGATTTGTTAATGCGCATTAAAGAAAAAAATTACGTATCTGATTCTTCTGATTACATATCTTTAGACGCTCGTGTAGAAACTCTTGATGAATATTATTACGAAGGTTTTTCTCACGAAAGATTAGTTTGTTGTGATCTTCCTATTGAAGAAATTTCTTATTGTACATGTTCTACTCCTGTTTATTATGATGACGTCATTTCTTTTGATGTTGCTCATCCCCATAGTGTTTACGATTCAAACGATTCTTGTATAGAATGTGAATTCTATTACTCTAGGAATTGTAAGCCTTATCTACAAGCCATTGTAGATTTTGCGGCACGTGATCGTGTTATGGACGCTAAAATAACTGAGTGTGAGGACTTTATTCCGTATGAACGTTCTGCTGTCAAATACGACTTCGACCGAGATTATTATTAAGACAAAATATAGGAACTGTTATGGAAACTAAAAGAGTTGTATTGGTTGGAGCCGGAGGCATAGGCACTTGGCTTGCTCCTGGTGTTGTTCGTTTACTTGAGTGGAAGTATCCTGGTTCTGCTTTTATTATCGTCGATGGTGACAATTTTGAGCAGAAAAATTTAGAGCGTCAGTCTTTTACACAAATGGGAAACAAGGCTTCTGTTAAAGCATTAGAACTTTCTTCTCAGTTTACAAATACTCTTGTTATTCCAGTCCCTAAATGGGTTGTTTCTGACGATCATCCAGAGACAGATGATAATTCTAACAAGATCAAAGCTTCTCAACTTCTTGTTGAAGGAGATATTGTTCTTGCTGTTGTTGACAATTTTTCTGCACGTAAAATTCTTTTTGACGCTGCATCTAAATTAGACAACGTTGATGTTTTAACTGGTGGAAATGATGACGCTTTATATGGAAGTATTTATCATTACCGTCGTAGAAATGGTATAGACATTACTTCTCATCCAGTTGAAACACACCCAGAATACCAGAATCCGCCGGATCGTAATCCCGGTGAGATGTCTTGTCAGGAGCGAGCAGAAATAGAAGGTGGCACTCAGATTCTTGCCACTAATATGGCTGTTGCTTCTTATATTCTTGGTCGAATACAACACACTATAGTGTTCGACCAAAATCCAGAACAGTCCGAGATTTATTTTGATCTAGGGCTTGGCATGGCACAACCCTACAACCGTATGGTTGAAAACGCATCACTTAATGTATAGGAGAAATCAAAATGGAAATGAATTCCATGCAGAACAATACAAATGCAGCACAGGGCGTAGCTAATCTTCGCTATGGTGTTTACAACCAGCCAGCTCCAGTTTCTGGCAAGACTGTTGGCGAAGTTCGTCAGCAGTTCTCCAAGCTTTGGGGAATCAGCGCAGACGCCATTGCCTACAAGGGCAAAGACAAGCTTGACGAAAATTATATCATTCAGCCCGGCGATAACGTTGAATTCCATCGCCGTGCTGGTGAAAAGGGCTGATTAAGCTCTACATTCGTGGGGGGGGATTTCGGCTTAAATGCCGTTCAATCTAACATTATAGATGATTTTAATCTGAAAAATGTTAGAATGGTCCCCCCCCACTTTTTTTATAAAGCCTACAGTTAGTTACTTTATATGAAGAGGACTTTATGCTCCACCAACAAATCCAACTTGGTATTCCTGCCATATGGATTAAAACTACAGACCCTTTCCGTATAGAAGAAAATATTTTATCTATTTCAAAAAGAGATTTTTTTTCTATAACAAAGGATGGTTTTTCACATTATTCTGATAATGTTTGGAAACCCATTCTAGTATCTATTTCTAACCCTGAAGATTCTTCTTCTCCAATAATTAAAACGACCACAGATTTTTCTGTGTCTTTTGATTTTCTTTTTAATTCTCCTGACTTTAAAGATCGTCCAAAAACGTTTATTAACCACCTAGTTAGTGATCCAAATTCTTTTGCAATGATGTTTGCTCCTTTTATTGCAAATCTTCATTCTGATTATCGCAATTCTTTTAAAAAAGACGATCTTTCTTTACTTCCTCTTCAAATAATTGTCATATCTTCTGCCAATCCTCCAGAAGACATTGCTCATCTTTTCTATGTTCACGAAGATACTTATCCTTCTTTGGAAGAACTTACTGATATTCTCTATCATATGCATTCTTCTACAAATGGAGAAATAGTAGATTCTGCCAAAACAAAAGATATAGCTCGTTCTGGTCTTGGTTTAACAGAGTCTAAGTTTATTAACTTGTCTTTGCTTTCTGTTTTAGAATGCGGAACTATCGATTCTGCTTACATTTATTCTGCTAAAATGGCAGATGTCAAAAAGAATGGCATTCTTGAAATTCTTAAGCCTAAAATAACATTTGATAATATTGGCGGTCTTGATAACATTAAGAATGTTATTTTTAAAAATCTTTATTTTTGGAATAATCCCCAAGAAGCTGAAAAATTTGGTATTCAACCAATAAGACGTTTGCTTACCGTTGGTATTCCTGGCACTGGTAAGTCTGCCATTTGCGAAGCAACTGCAAATGCTTTAGGTCTAGATCTCGCTCGCACTGGTGTCAGTCAAGTAATGAATTCTTTCATTGGCCAGTCAGAAGCTAATATGCGAGCAGTTTTTCAGCAGATAAAAGCAATGGCTCCACTTTGCGTTTGGATTGACGAGTTCGGTCGTGATATGTCTGGTGGCCAGTCGTCTAGTCACGTAGACGGTGGCACCACAGACCGTGTTCACGGCGAGTTCTTGACAGGCTTGCAGGAACTTCCTGACAATGTCTTTTTGATGTGTGCTGCAAATCAACTCAATCACCTTAGGCCAGAGATGCTTCGCGCAGAACGCTTTGATAAGATTTTCTTTGTTGGTTTGCCTTCATTTGAAGAGCGAATTGAAATTATCAAAATTTATCTTCCGGAAAATAATTATGATTATCAGGCCGTTGCTCATGCTACCAAGTATTTTACTGGTGCAGAAATTAAATCTCTTATCAAAGAAGTGAACTTTAATGTAGTATCTACTTATCATCGCTCTGTTACTGATAAGGATATTATTTCTTACGCTCCTAGCATAAGGAATATTCTTTGGAATAAAGAACGCGACATGATTAAAGAGTTATATCGCTACGCCTATGAGAACTGGGATTGGGCTTCTAATTTCCAATACAATGAAATAGATGATATACTTGGTAAAGCTCCAGCAAAGTCACAAGTTTCGTCTTGGGACGTAAAGATATAAAGGAATATTATGTCTATTGAAGAAAATGTCGAAGAATTTCTCTCTACTTTAGAACCAGATCAGCAAGACGATAAGCCAAAGTATGCAAATACTCTTTATAAGAAATGGTTTAAGTCTAAGACTCAAAGTGGTTTTGTTTCTATTCGTCCTTGGTTTCAAGGAATGAAATTTTCTATTGATATTGGAAAAACCAATTCATCAGGAAAACTAGAAAGTAACACAAACTGTTTTGTTGATGCAATAGATTTTGCCGCTTATCTTCGTAGTATTGTTACAAACACAGCTTCTTTTAATTTTCCCGTAAATGAAAGAATGGGATTAACAACTCCTGAATCTTTTGTTTCTTATGGTGGAACCACTTTACAATCTGGTCAGCAAATCAGCAGAATTTTTAAATGCCAACACTGGCAAAGTGGTGATAATGTAGATTCTTCTGCTTTTATTTGGAAAGCTGGCCATTTTAAAGCTAGGAAATCAGATACTGGAGCTTTCATTCCTGATATGAAATCACCATTGTCTGTAGATTCGATTAAAGTTACTCGTCAAGATATTGTTAGTATTTCATATCTTTTGGATATGTCTTTGATTTCTTATGTAACTAATAACACAGAATGGTATGATGCCTAGTGGAAGAAAACATATTTGATTCAGCTGATACTTTTGATTCTTTAAAGAATAATCTTCATGAACTTGTTATTGCTTTAGCTTCTAGAGTTGAAGAACGTCTGCAAGATTTGGATGAAGCAATTCAAAAGCTTGAAAAACAGATTGCTACTCTTATTCTTGGTTTTGGAGAACAAGCTGTTAATATGGAAGGACTTCTTGCCCAGATTAAATTCTCCAGTCCTGAAGCCCAAAAAGAGTTCATGAATACTATTTCTGCTAGTAGAAAACAAATGCTTGAGACAATGAAGGAAGGCGCCAGTGGTTTATTGGCTGGAGAAAGTCCAGGAATTGCCTCAGCCGTTGAAGACTTGGTTAACGAAAAGTTATCTGACTCAGCCGATTAATGGCACTTCTGTTCTTTTTGTAGACAAGCAGAATATTATTATATTGAATAATATTTATTATCTGCAAAAGATTTATTCTATTGCAAAGTTTATTTATCCAGAGATGTTATCTTTACATTTATCTTCTCTACCTATTTCTGATTCGTTAAAAAATAGGGTCATTTCTTTTGAATCTATATCTATGGAGACATAATGATATCTATATCTAATTTTTCTGACACTCCATATATCACTAATCACATTAATGATATATTTGACAATATGGATGATTCTTTATATCCCCTTAATGCTTATTTTGCACATTTTTTTCGGATTAAAGATCTTAACTCACTAAAATCAGTTCTTTCTCATACTCCTAGTTCTCAGTTTACTGTAGAAACATATAGATCATTAGAATCTAATCTTCTTTCTATCGAAAGAGAACTTGCTTATATTTATATTAAAACTACTTTTTTTGATTCAGATAGAATGTATTTTTATCTAGGTTCTAAGAATTCTTTCAAACTAAATTATTTTTCTGATTTTTTACCCAGTGCTTTTAATCATCTTTTTAATCATTGGATTCACAATAGTTTTGTTAAAGTAATGGGCCCTGGACACGGTTCTTATATAGTATTTGATCTTTCAAAGCCTTTTACTCTTCCTACTGTAGAATCATCTTCTTTTCAAGATAGTATAACTTCCTTCATAAACTCATACAACCAAATGAAAAGTGACAATCAGTATCTTACTGAATTGAATTCTTACAAAGATGGAGTTATACATTCTCTTCAGTTGAAGATTGAAGAATTACAAAATCAAAATTTTATAACATCTCAAATCACTTGGAGATAATATGGATACTACTTCTTATACTGATTCTCAAGCAGCTGTTCTCGCCGCTCAGTTCCCAATTGTTTGCAAATATTATTCTAATAATATTCCTTTAAATCCTAGTTCTCATTATCAGTATGCCAACAACCCTGGCATACGTTGTTGTTCTAGTTCTCAACGTTTAGCAGTTGCTTCTCCAACAAAACCTCCTTTATTTTGTGATATGTCTCCTGTCACAATGTCTACCTGCATATTTTATTCTTCTGATTTTAAAATTCTTAAAAAGATTAAAGCTTCAAATCAGACAGTTTATTTCATGACTCGTTATAGAACTGAGCAAGAGTCTTATATTTATAAGCTTTATGGCGAAGATGCTGTTGTGTATCTTGAGTTAAATTACTCTGATATTAAATCTATCGATGATAATATCGATACAGAAGCTATTAGAGTATTTGAAGATTTTATTGTTAATGAACTTGGTTTTACTTTTGATCTTCAAGAAATTGATGAAGAATGTCTTGATCGCAAGCTACAAAATACAACCAATTCATTTTTTAAAGCAATTTTAACCTAGGATTATTTTATGATCTATGACTATAATTTGTTTACTCCAGAAAATGTTTTTACCTTAACTCTTCGCGGAAATCCTCAGTTTATAGAATCATCTATGGTTGCCAAGTATACTTGTTCTATATACGACATGAAAAAAAGATATGATTCTTTGCATCCTTCCATGACACTTCGGGATCAAGACCATCTGTATCCTTTAGCTGTTAGGTATATATCTCCTATGCGAGACTTCTACGTCATAGAACGTCCTCCGTTTCTTTTGGATGAGGTAGATTTTTCTACAGCTAAATCTTACAGGCAAAGAAAAACTCCGAAACTACTCAATAATAGATCTATTTGGATTCCTTGGACTATTGCCATTATTGCCATAAGAAATGGCGTGTATTCTTTTTATCTGTTTTTCAATGATGGTCCGCTTCAATCTATAGACGATAAGATTGTTTCAGCTTATCTTCCCAACATTGGCCATGGCGGCCAAGTATGTATGGGCCAAGATTCCAGTACAGCAATGGATAAATTTCAAGAAACACTTTCTGTTACAGAAATGTATAAGTCTTTGTTTAACATGTATTTTTCTGGTTGGAACACTGACATTTGGAATTCTAGTTACAATATCAAATATTTTGATGATAACGGTATTCTTAAGAGAATTCAGTCTCTTAAATCATCTCCTAAAGATTTTTACGAAATTTTAGTGTATGGTCGATCTAGTGTTGCTAAGTATTTTAAATCTTTTTTGTTTCTTCTTTCTCATCTTACTTTACAAGAACATTTAGATTATGTTACTCATATTAAAAACAATTCTCATAATGTTTTCAAGTTGTCTAAAGTTATTTCTCAACAACTTCCTGGTGGTTTAATTCTAGAGGAAGTTATTGTCAGAAAAATAGACAGATCTTTTTCCAAACAACAAATTGGTTATACAAATAGTCTTTTTTCTGAACATTTTGAATCTAGTCAAGTATCTAAAAGCATAACTCTTTATGTGAATAATATCCCATTTTTTGATGGCCAACCGCCTTTGCGATACGATAATGATAAAGTTTATTCTATGGTTAGCGATCCTAAAGCAATTGCTGAGATTTATCAGCAGATGATGGCTCAATACAAAAATTCTGATTCTTCCTTTGTTCAAAACATTCATATGAATTATTCTGATCTTCACAGCGTTGTTGTTCAAGAAGGAGCGTTATGATAACCCCATCTACTTACATTTTTGCTGACGATATCTCTTATCCATATGCAGAACTAACTACTGGCAATACAAATCTACAATACTCTTATGCTAATACTCAACGTTCTGAAGCTTCTAGGTTCATGAATTTAAAGTTAAGTAGCAATTATTCTATCAAAGAATCTACAATTTCTTATGAAAACGATTCTTACATTGATATATTTGACGACTATCTTTCCATACTCAATACAGAGAACCAATATAATGACTTGATATTTCCTGGTTTAAGATACGCTTCTGAGGGAATATTAATCTTTGAAAGACCTCCTACTTACAAAGTTTTAGACATTAGTAGAGACTATCAGGCGAACATAAATTCTCATACTTTGCAATCGGAATATTATTTGCCAATTCCTTGGCAGGTATACATTGCAATGTACAATCCTGCAACCATGCGACTAGTTGCAGTAAAAATGTTTTTTACATCTACTTCATTGTTTGATTTTAATCAAGCTGTTTTTGCTCCTCCTTTGTATAATTTTTATTCTAACGGAATGTTATGTAGACCATTCTTTGAGTCTATAGACGATATTGAGAAATATCCTAAAACATATTCTGGCGTTATTGCTTCTGCTTACGATTGGATCTGGAACAGTGGTTTCAACTTTGATATTACTGAAAATATTTCTCAATTTCTTCAAAGCAAAAATTTCTATTCTTTTGAACCATATTTGACAAGCGCTTCTGCTAAAGCTTCTTACCATCTACTTGTTAATAATCCCATTCATGCAATTCTCAACAGATTAGATTTTATCTATGCTAAGAATTTCTACAATTGTTGGCAGAATATAGCTCTTAAAGATATTTCTTCTGTTTCTTGGTCACCATATACATATTCGGATTTTTATTATCAAGAGCGAGATACTATTTCTGACTATGCACTAGATATTTATTTGGATCAAACAGGAAACTCTTATTGTTCCTGTGACTGTGAGAGTTGTTTAGAATACTCGCAATGTTGTACTGACGAAGATAATCTTCATCTTTCGGATATACATCATGACCCTTTATACATTAAAATTGTTGACAATTTAGTGAATAAAGATCCTAAACCTCTTCAAAAAGCTTATAAAGATTCTGTTTTGTTTTTAGCAAAAAACAAGATTTCTATGAAAAGTGCTTTTAAATCTAAGTCTTATGAAGTTTTTGCTAAAATGTCTGAAAAAATACAGATTACTTCTTGATTTTTATATACCTTTTTGGTATTATATATAATATAAACTTTAAAAAAGGTATTTAAAATGTCTAAGACAAAGGCTATTCAGCCTACTTTCAATAGATCAGAAGTTGCTAAAATACTTAACGTTTCAACATTAACGATAGCTAACAGAGAAAAAAATAAAAAGTATCCAAATCCTAAGAGAGATCTTAATAACTATCGTTTATATACTATTAATGACGTTTTGAATTTGCAACTTATCACATATAATCATGTAGATCCAAAGCCTATTATTTCTGTTCTTTACGATAAAGGATACAGAGACTCAAAGCATCTAGCTCAAATCATCGATGATGCGCTATCAAACAGAGTGAGTTCAAATGCCAACAGAAAATGAACAGTATATACAGGAAGAAGAGAATTTTAAATTAGTAGAAGAAGTTCCTGAGGGAACAACTACTGATGTTGTAACAGACCTTAAGTCAGGCATATATAATTTGTTTGTCAATTTGCTAAACCATTATATAATTGACTTTGGACCAATAGAAGCCGTAAAGCTTTCTACTGGATTTTTAGATCAAATATCTAATACTTTTAAAGAAACATTAACAGACTAATTGGAGATAAAATAAATGATTGATCCACGTAACAACGTAATATTAAGCGCTGGTATCGTAACTGATCCAGAACTTGTAGCTAACGGAAACATTGCAAAGTTTCGCATTGCAGTAGACTTTGCTGGTTCTGAAAAGGGTGCAGGAGTATCTTCTGGATATTTCGATATTGTTTACTATCTTAAGGATGGTTCTGATTTTGCATCAAAGAATGCTTCCTTTGTCGCTAAGCAGATTGCTGAAGGCAAAATGAAGAAAGGTTCTCAGATTCAGCTTGTTGGCCGTCTTGTTCAAGAAAGATGGCAGCAAGAGGGTCAGGGTCGTTCAAAGGTTGTTGTTGTAGCAGAAGCTGTTACCTACGCGACTTCTGCATATTCAAAGTCTGATTCTAATTCCGGTTCATCTGAGGCTCCTAAGCAGGCTTCTTCTAGCTATTCAGTTCCGGATGAGTTCTGAGGAATTTGACCCAACAATTCTTCAGGACATATTAGATGAGGCTATGTCTGTAGACAGATCCTATGGTCAACTTGGATTTATGGAGACAGACATAGTTTCTTCTATTTTTTCTGCCCTAAGCAATAAGCTTACCAATGCAGATATTTTGGAAGTAATACAGGATGCTAGAGTTTCTATTAACTCTTATAAGGTTCCAAATAAAATAACTGATCTTCATACAGTTGTTCACAACTGTAGAAAGTGTTCTTTTTCTGGACCTACTCCTGTGCTTCCAAAATGGAATCTTATTAATCCTGATGTTTTGTTTATTTTTGAGACATCTTATTTAGATCAACAATCTACTGATTTTTTCATTAAAACTTTAAAAGAGATTGGTTTTTCTTCTTCTAATATTTGTATGACATATCTTTTGAGATGTCCTACAAGAGATGTAAATAAACAATATATAGACAATTGTTCTCAATATTTACATAGCGAGATTCAAATTATGAATCCTAAGGTTATTGCTCCTTTAGGCAATACAGTTTTATCTTCTTTATTTGGAACTACGTTGCAAATAAAAGATTATAAACAAAAACTTACCTGGTTTGGTAGTTGGGCAATTTATCCATTATATTCTATACCTTATATTTTGAAATCTGGAGAACAAGCTCAGTCTTCTTTTTATGAAGATTTAGCTCAGCTTTATCAATTCTGTTACAAAAGAGGTAATTCAATTGAACTTAAAACTTCTCAATAACAAAAACATTAAAGATATTACTACTCAAGAAATGGATACTTTCTATAATATTGTTGTTAACGATATTAAGAATGAAAATCAAACTTCTTCTCAAGTAAAAGACTATCTTCATGATCATGCGAATTTATGGTATTATTGTTTAGTTCTTATAAGAAGAGACATAGAGCTTCAACTCTCTTGTCAAAAGTCAAAAGTTCAAATGCATAAAAACAATATCAAAAATAATACTTCCGAATTTCCCGAATCAGAAGTATTAGCTTACGTTAATAAACAGGAAAACTGGAGAATGACTGCAGTTAAATTTCTATCCAAGATAGAACGCAGAATGCTTTACGTAAAGATTTTAATGAAGTCATGACCTATTTATACTCTATAGATATACTAGATTCACTAGACTCCTCTTATTATGAGGAGGAGTCTAGTGAATTTTTAGTTTTTTATCAGCTGTATAAAGACTGGACAGTTTATGACTCTTATCAGATTCATCCTGAAATAGTTTTAACTCTTACTGAAAACTTCATAAACTTTCATGGTAAAATAGATTTTCCTGATGATATACCCATTAAAGAGGGCTATTGGACGACAGTTCCTTTGGGTATATTTAGGTATAGAATGCTTGCTGATGGTTCTTCTTACATTGTCGAAAATTCTTCTAAAGAAGGATATATTGTTGAGGGAATGTATTGGAGTAACGGTTTTTTCTATCGTGTTAAAGACAAAGAAAAAACAATTCAGTTAAAATTATTTGTTGATTCCACTACAAGGTATTACCATTCTTATCCTTATCCGCTATAATAACATTATGCCTCTATAGTTAAAAGGATATAACGTGGGACTTCTAATCCCTTGTTTCAGGTTCGAGTCCTGATGGAGGCGCTTATGTTACAGCATAAGGAGGATTTATGGCACATAAACGGAAGTCAATATATAGTAACTTTCCATTAGATAGTTCTTTTATACAAAGCATTTCTTGGTATGAAGACGCTAATATTCTAATGCTTTATTTTAATACCGGATCTGTTTGGTTTTATTATGATGTTCCTTTTGAAATATATTCTGCTTTTACTACTGCTCCATCTCTCGGAAGATATTTCAATGCTAACGTAAGAAATGAATATTCTTCTCAAAAACTCGCTTATCATGAACACTTTCAGGTTTTAAAATATGTCTAAAAAAAAGAAACGAAAAAATAAACATAAAACATTTAATACTAAAATAAAACAAAAGCATGTTTCTTCTCATGACATAAACCAAATTGCTAATAAAGTTTTTGGATCTACTTATTATACTTCTGTCTGACTTTCTTCTCTCAATTAAATGTAGTATAATTTTTCTGGATCTCAATTTTTGAAGGATTAGTATGACTACTATAATTGGAGTACAAGGAGAAGGTTTCAGCATTATATGTACTGATTCAAGAATATCTTCAATCGACGAGGGCGGATTTGCCTCTCAAATTACAACCCTAGGAAGAAATACTTCTAAAGTAGCTTCCAATGGAAAGTACCTTCTTGGCGCTGCTGGAGATGTAAGAGCTATTAATATTTTACATCATGCTTTTGTTCCACCCCCACCCACTCCTGGTCTTTCTGGTTCTAAGCTTGACCATTTCTTTACCACTAAGTTTATTCCATCTCTTAGAGAATGCTTTGAAAAGCAAGGATATGCTGCTCCTGAACGAGATACCTCTGCTCACATAGCTGAACATGGTTCTACAATAATATGTTCTTTACACGGCAATATATATGTTGTGGAAGGAGATTATTCGTGGACCTCTGATGTAAATGGTTTATATGCTTTGGGAACAGGTAGCGCTTACGCATTAGGTGCAATGCAGATTCTTTTTGCTGGCTCTAAAAAAATGGATACGCCAGCAGTTGTTAAAAAACTTTGTTTAAAAGCAATAGCAGTAGCTGCAAAATTTGACCCTTATACTGGTTCTCCTTATTATTGTTATATACAGGAACAATAACAAATTTATTTTAGAACGGCAATAGAAAATGGATATTGAGATTTTAGTATGCAGCTCTTGTTCCAAGAAATGGGAAAGACACAAGACAAGAGGAAGAAAACCTCTAGTTTGCCCCGAGTGTGTTTCTCTTTCTGTTTCTAACAAGGATTCATCTTCTTCTGTTAAGCAGAAAGCTGAACCTTTCCAACAAAAACAGGTTTCTAAAAAAGATAATTCTATAAAATATCCTGCCCCTTCTCATTGGATATGCAAGTCTTGTCTTATTTCTGTTAAGATACATATAAGCTTAGAATATCCACCAATACATCTTTGTAAAAAGAGACTCTCTAAAGAGTTTCCGTTAGAAATGGTATAACTTATGATTAAATCTCAATGGACTATCGATAACGAGCATTTGCAGGAAGTAAAAAATGAAAAACAACCAGAAAAACTCATTAAAGAATCTAAAAAACATCAACAGAAAATTTCATTCAAGACTATCTCCGTTAATCAGCCTTTTACGGATTTTAGTTTCGATATTGATTCTTTCGTTAAAGGAATTCTTGCATCTACCAAAAATCCCGTCACTCTCTCCGATAAAGTTTTAAAAGAATCATTTCCATTTATCGCTGGAGCAATGGCTGTTACTCAAGAAGATTGTATAGCTATTTGTAAACAGTACGGCGTCGATCCATCTGATGTTAAATCTATATCTGTTTCTGTATCGACAAACTCAGATGATGGAACTAATCTTCATAAAGTTACTTTTGAAAAATACGTTTACTGATATAATATTTTATGGATAAAGATATTTTAGAAAAAGTTTCTACTTTGATTTCAGTTCTTTCAAATGAAGCTGATAAAAACTTTCACGATTCTATTCATATACACAATCTTTTGAATTCTACTGTCAATAATTTATCTTATCTTTTAACTCACATTGGCTACCTAGAGTCTAAATTAGAAAATGCAATTGCAGAAATTCAAAGATTAACTCAAATATCAACCTATTAGAAATTTGACATACGAAAAAGTGGAGATTATCAACTATGGCCGTTGATCACTACGAGATGCGTCAAGCTTGTTTGCGAGCTTTAGACCATCAGACAAAGCAACAAGAAGACTTACAAAAAGAATCACAAGAAGACTTACAAGAAGAGTTAGTGGAATAATGACAAATAAAAATCAAGATCCTTCCGTTTCTAGTGAAGAGTGGGTTGCTGTTGATGTTATATTAAAAGTATCTAATGCAAAAGAAATGACCCAATTACTTCTTTCTGTTCATGCTGCAATTCTCAAAGTTCAAAGTGAAAATATTGAACTAATGGAAGCTGACATTGTTGTAATTGACCCAGATACTTACTTACCTCGTTATGAGCGTGATGATAACGTTAAACCTAACGTAATGTATTCTACTCAAGATCCAAAAATTTTTTATAGTGTAGACGGATTTTATACAATATAAATCAGACAAAAAAATTTGTTCGTTCAAAATAGAATTTAAATTATTTTAAAATCCTATATAGAGTAAAATTAAGAAAAAATTTTCGAAGCCGATTTTCATTTTAGACTTTTTTCGAAAAACTGAGAATCAAAATAGTTTTTTTTAAAATTTAAAACTCTAGAGCCCCAAATCTCTAGAGCCCCAAATCA
>Ga0194119_10000893_pt1 | contig 55923 bp, 57 predicted proteins | sample TA2MahC100mmetaG_FD_148620 | JGI IMG/M metagenome (GOLD analysis project Ga0194119, IMG submission 148620) | Freshwater microbial communities from Lake Tanganyika, Tanzania - TA2015018 Mahale Deep Cast 100m | ecosystem: Environmental > Aquatic > Freshwater > Lake | place: Tanzania: Lake... | reverse complement strand
GCCAGGGTCCTGGCGGCTTCCTTGCGCGCCGCCGTCATGTGGCCGGGGAACCACTGGATGGTCATGAAGGAGCCGGTCCGGAAAAGCGCCGATTATAGAGGGCGGACGGCAACCTTTCGCGTATTCCTGGGTCTAAGGAACGTCTGAACAAGTAGCGATTGCGCGAGGCGATGAACGCATTTGCACCTCAATGGCGAAGGATTTGCGGAGAATCGGGCGAATTTTCCCGGAGTGGCTCGATCCCTTGGGCTCTTTTCCGCTTACTGGACACACCGATCCCCTTGGACTCTGAACAGGTGATGGCGGGCCATGAAGAGATTGGCCAGGGCGGCCACCACGAACAGGCGGTTGCCGTTCTTCGCCAAGCCTCGATAGGCCACCTTGGCAAAGCCGAATACGCGCTTGATGACGAGGAAGGCATGCTCGACCCTGGCCCGCACCCGCGACTTGCGACGGTTCTTCTCGCGCTCCCGCTCGGTCAGCGGCTTGTGCCGGCTGGACTTCCGGTTGGTGAAGTCCTTCGCGCGCGGCGCGGCCTGGCCGATCAGTGCCTTCTGGCTGGCGTAGGCCGAGTCGCCATAGACCCGGTTCTCGTTGCCATGCAGCAGTTGCGGAATCGGGTGCTTGTCATGGACGTTGGCCGAGGTGGCGACGACGGAGTGAATCAGCTTGGTCTTGCTATCGACGCCGATGTGGGCTTTCATGCCGAAGTACCATTGGTTGCCTTTCTTGGTCTGGTGCATCTCGGGGTCGCGGGCCTTGTCCTGGTTCTTGGTCGAGGACGGGGCGTTGATGATCGTCGCATCGACGATCGTGCCGGTGGCCACCTTCAGGCCCTTGTCCTGGAGATGGCGCCCGACCTCCTCGAACAGCCGCTTGCCCAGATCATGTGCTTCCAGCAGGTGGCGAAACTTGCATACGGTGGTTTCATCCGGGGCGCCCTCCCGGCCCAGATCGATGCCGACGAAGCTGCGCATCGACAGGGAATCGTAGAGGGCTTCTTCCACCGCCGGGTCGGAGAGGTTGAACCAGTTCTGCAGGAAATAGATGCGCAGCATCCGCTCCAGGCCGATCGGTGGCCGGCCATTGCCGGCCTTCGGATACACCGGCTCGATCAGGGCGCACAGCGCCCCCCACGGCACCACCCGGTCCATCTCGGCCAGAAACGTCGCGCGTCGCGTCGTCTTGCCGTACCGCTCAAAGCCACCTGTCGTGAGCGTCATCTGTTTCATCGTTTCCACCCCTGTGCACGATCCTTCAGTCAGACCCAGTGACAGAGAAATCGTTCACACCTTATTCAGACCTTCCCTAGGCGGTTGAGGTCGATCACGCCGTCGTCCCAGCCGCCGACGATGAGCAGGGTTGGCGCGAGAACCAGAGTCAGCGCCTGCGGACCGGCGAGGTCGGGGCGGCCGCCGCGCGAGACGACGGCGGCGACCTTGGGGTTCCGTGCCGCCGCCTGCAGCGCCGCGGCGGCACTGGTGTTGGCGCCGAAGCAGCCAATGTTCATGCCCTTCGTTTCCTTGTCGTCCTCCAGCCAGGCGACGGCGGCGAGCAGGCGTTCGGTGAGCAGATCGATGTCGAAGCGCGTTTCGTAGTTGCGGTCCTCCTGCGGGTGAGCAGATCGAAGAGCTGGGTGGCGATGCCGTGCTGGTGCAGTACGCTCGCCACATATTGGTTGCGCGGGCTGTGGCGACTGCTGCCGCTGCCGTGGGCGAAGGCGACGATGCCGCTGGCGCCCTCGGGCAGGGTCGCCGTGCCGGTGAGGCTGACTTTTGCGGCAGGGATGAGGACTTCGTGACGATGCATGTCATGCACCCATGCGCACGCGCACCGGGATACGGCGGCGGCCGAACTGGCCCTCGAACTTCTCGAAGCGGCCGGCGAGCGGCGTGCCGCAATGCGCACAATGGCCCTCCTCGGTGAGGTCATAGGCAAGAATCTCGTGCCAGTCGCGCACGATGACACCCTTGCCGCAGCCGGGGCAGAAGGTGGTGCCGCCCTCGGTGTCGTGCACGTTGCCGGTATAGACGTAGCGGATGCCTGCGTCGAGCGCGATCTTGCGGGCCTGCCGCAGCGTCGCCGCCGGCGTCGGCGGCAGGTCGTCGAGCTTGTAGTCGGGATGGAAGGCGGTGAAGTGGATGGGCACGTCGCGGCCGAGTTCACTGACGATCCACTTGCTCATGGCCTCGATTTCGGCGGCGGAGTCGTTCCTGCCGGGAATGAGCAGCGTGGTCAGCTCGAACCAGCAGCCGGTCTCGTGCTTCAGGTATACCAGCGTGTCGAGCACCGGTTGCAGGTGACCGCTGCACAGCTTGGCATAGAAATCCTCGGTGAACGCCTTCAGGTCGACGTTGGCGGCGTCCGTCCTGGCGAAGAACTCGCGCCGCGCTGCATCGTGGATGTAGCCGGCGGTGACGGCCACCGTCTGCACACCGAGCGCGTGGCAGGCGTCGGCCGTGTCCATGGCGTACTCGGCGAAGATGACCGGGTCGTTGTAGGTGAAGGCGACGCTCCTGCAGCCGTGCTCGGCGGCGACGCGGGCGATTTCCTCAGGCGAGGCCTGGTCCATGAGGCGATCCATGTCCTGCGATTTGGAGATGTCCCAGTTCTGACAGAACTTGCAGGCGAGATTGCAGCCGGCGGTGCCGAAGGAGAACACGCTGCTGCCGGGGTAGAAGTGGTTGAGCGGCTTCTTCTCGATCGGGTCGATGCAGAAGCCCGAGCTGCGCCCGTAGGTGGTGAGCACCATGCCGTCGGCAACGCGCTGGCGCACGAAGCAGGCGCCGCGCTGGCCCTCGCGCAGGTGACAGAAGCGCGGACAGAGGTCGCACTGGATGCGGCCGTCCTCCATCATGTGCCACCAGCGGCCGGGGTATTGCCTCGTCAGACCGGCTCCTTCCACTTTGCCACCTCATAACGCGCGATTGCGACGCTCTCGTGCCAGAAGTTGGGCGGCAGGCCGGCCTTGCGCTTCAACTGCTGCATGAACAGGTTCGGGTCGGGCAGGCTTTCCCACACCTGCGGCAGGAAGGTGCTGCGGTGGCGGCCGTACTGGAAAACGATGCCGTCCACCCCGGGGCGCAACTTGGCCATGAAGTCGGCCTCATCGACGAAGACCATGGCGACGGCAGGCGTCAGCAGCGAGACCTCGACGCGCGTGATCCCGTATTCCCGGGCCGCGAGCGGCGAGAATCGCGGGTCGCGGAAGGCGGCAGCGAGGGCGTTTTCCCGCACGTCGCGGCCAAGCGGGCGATGCGCCTCGATCGAGCCGATGCAGCCGCGCAATTGGCCGTTCTGGGTCAGGGTGACGAAGGTGGCGCCGGGACGGTCGAGCGCTTCGTGTTGCGGTGCCGACGGTTCCGCCAGGCCGAAATGGTCGGCGATGGCGCTGCGCGCATGGGCGAGGAGGGCATTGCCCAGTTCATCGCTGGTCATGTTCGGGCTCCGTCAGGGCGAAGGCGGCGTAGCCGACGACGCCCGAGCGGTCGCCGGCGGTGTCGCCGGAGTTGCGCAGGTCGAGCAGTTCGATAGCCATGCCGCGGCGCTTCGCCGCGAGCAGGAGCCCGTTGATCGGCGTCGCGCCGCAGGCCTGCTGGTGGTCGATGCTCGGGTCGAAGGCAAGGATCTCGTCCGCGGTGTTGCGGTCGATGCCCTGCGCCTGTTTGTAGCCGTGGAAATGCGAGAGGTCGGAACTGATCAGGATGAGGGTCTCCGGCCCGCCCCAGAGGAGATCGATCACCGCCGCCACCTGGGCGGGCGAGGCCGCGCCGACAGCGAAGGGCAGCAGGGCGAAATCGTCCAGCACCGTCTGCAGGAAGGGCAACTGCACCTCCAGCGAGTGCTCCAGGTTGTGCGCCACGTCGCTGGCGAAGACCTGCGGCAGTTCGAGCGCGGCGCGCGCTCCCGCGCCATCGATCGGCACGCTGCCGAGCGGCGTGGCGAAGACCTCGGCGACGGGCAGGGCGAGGCCGCGGATCGGCACGCGGTGCGCCGGGCCGAGCAGCACGACGCGGCGGATCGTCGAGCGCAGCGGCGCGAGCCGGGCGTAGGCATGGGCCGCCACCGCGCCGGAATAGATGTAGCCGGCATGCGGCACGATCAGCGCCTTCGGCGACGGGTGATGTCCTGCCGGAACCGCGGCGAGATAGGCGCGGACGACCCCCGTGAGTTCATCGGAAGCGGCCGGATAGAACATGCCGGCGACGGCAGGCGGGCGTATGTTCAGAGAAGGGTTCATGTTTTTTAAACTGAGTGTGGCAGCGCGCGAAATCAAGCTGTTATTCATTATAGGCAGGCGATTCATCCGCTCCCAACTGCAGACGCTGCGGCGCAGCATCGAAAATTTACCGATTAGAGAAAAGTTGTTTTACTATATGAAAAATACACGCAACCCTACGTCACTTATAAGAAAAACTTAGGGTTATCATATATAAGACTTTGTTGTTGCGTCGCGGCGAGATTCCCTATACTCGCTTCATCACGAACGCAGGCAGCCCAACCAGTTGCTTGCGTGTCATTCGGTCCGGCCCACCCTGCCTGACCGTCCTGTAAGCCGGATTCGATCTCCGGCTGCCCCGTGAATGGCTGTTGCCGCTCGCGCCCGCAAGGCGCTGCCCGACGCCATTTGAATCCAGTGTCTGCGCGGTTGTGTCTGCGCTTTTTTATGCCACGCAGACCCTGGTGTTATCGTGGTTATTTCAATCCTAAAGGATTGCGGCGCAGATGGGATCGCTGGTTTTGTCCGGGTTGTTCATGGCCGTGCTGGGCGTCGCGCTCGCGGGTGTGCTCGCCTATGCCAGCCGGCGCCTTTATGTCTATGAGGATCCGCGCATCGACGAGGTCGAGGCGCTGCTGCCGAAATCCAACTGCGGCGCCTGCGGCACCGCGGGCTGCCGCAATTTCGCCGAGAAGGTCGTTGCCGGCGAGGTGATTCCGGCGCAGTGCACGGTGAACGCGCCGGCGCAAAACAGCGTGATCGCCGACCTGCTCGGCGTCGACGCCGGCTCGGTGGAGAAGCGCGTGGCGCGGCTCGCCTGCGCCGGCGGCCGACACGTCGCCTATCTGCGCGCCCGCTACGCCGGACACGTCTCCTGCCGCGCGGCGGCGGTGGTGAGCGGCGGCGGCAAGGACTGCGCCTGGGGCTGCCTGGGACTTGCCGACTGCGCCGAGGTCTGCAACTTCGACGCCATCCACATGGACGCCCACGGCCTGCCGGTGGTGGGCGCCGACAGGTGCACCGCCTGCAATGACTGCGTCGAGGTCTGTCCGAAGGGCCTGTTCTCGCTCGAGCCCATTTCGCGCAAATTGTGGGTGGCGTGCAGGAACCTTGCCGACGGCGACACGGCCGAGGCGAGTTGTGAAGTGGCCTGCACCGCCTGCGGCAAGTGCGTCATGGACAGCAAGCCGGGCGTGATGCGCCTGGAGAACAACCTGGCGGTGATCGACTACGCGCAGAACGCGCGTGCGGCGAAGGCCGCCATCGAGCGCTGCCCGACCGGCGCCATCGTCTGGTTCGACAACCCGAATACTCCAGTCAAGGGCGCGGAAGCCAGGAAGATCCTGCGCCAGAACGAACTCCCCCTGATTTCCGCCTGAGGTGATGCCATGCTGAAGAAGCTCAAGGAATACATGATCGAGACCGGCTCCGGACCCGGCAAGGACAAGGCCAAGGTCAAGTATCCAGGCGTGCGCGATGCGGTCGACGGCAACACCGCCGTCATCCATGTCGAGCGCGAGGCTTCGGATGCCGCCGGCGCCTACCCGATCACGCCCTCGACGCAGATGGGCGAGTACTGGGCCGAGGCGGTGGCGGCGGGCCATCTCAACATCTCCGAGCGGCCGCTCATCTTCATCGAGCCGGAGTCCGAGCATGCCGCCGCCGGCGTCACCGCCGGCATGTCGATGACCGGCCTGCGCGCCACCAACTTCTCCTCGGCACAGGGCGTGGCCTTCATGCACGAGTCGCTCTACGCCGCGGTCGGCAAGCGCCTGCCCTACGTGCTCAACATGGGCTGCCGCGCCATCACCAAGGCCAGCCTCAACGTGCATTGCGGCCACGACGACTACCACTGCGTGGACGACACCGGCTTCATCCAGGTGATGGCGAAGAATGCGCAGGAGGCGGCCGACCTCAACCTGATCGGACGCAAGACCGCCGAGCTGTCGCTCACCCCGGCCGTCATCGGCCAGGACGGTTTCCTGACGACGCATCTGATCGAGTCGGTGCTGCTGCCCGAGCGCGAGTTGGTGGCCGAGTACCTCGGCAAGCCGGACGACCTCATCGACACGCCAACGCCGGCCCAGGCCATGCTCTACGGGCCGAAGCGCCGCCGCGTGCCGGCGATCTGGGACGTCGACACGCCGCTGCTTTCCGGCTCGGTGCAGAACCAGGACGCCTACATGCAGGCGGTGGCCGGCCAGCGGCCGTACTTCTTCGACCACATCGGCGACATCGCCGAGCGCTGCATGGCGGAGTACGCCAAGCTGACCGGCCGCCGCTACAGCCGCGCGGAGGGTTACCGCATCGAGGACGCCGAGTACCTCATCCTCGGCATGGGCAGCATGATCGTGCAGGCCGAGGCCGTGGCCGACTATCTGCGCGAGACGCGCAAGCTGAAGGTCGGCGTGGTGAACGTCACCATGTACCGGCCTTTCCCGGGCGACCTCATCGGCGCCATGCTGAAAGGCAAGAAGGGCGTGGCGGTGCTGGAGCGCACCGACCAGCCGCTGGCCGAGGACCTGCCGCTGATGCGCGAAGTGCGCGCCACCATGACGAAGTGCCTGGAGAACGGAACGGCGGGGCAGGGCGGGCAACCCTATCCCGGTTACGCTTCCTATGCACTGGCCGCCGACATGCCGCGCCTCTATTCGGGCTGCTACGGCCTGGGTTCGCGCGACCTGCAGCCCGAGGCGCTGATCGGCGCCGTCGAGAACATGCTGCCCAGAGGTGAAAATTCGGCGCCACAACGCAAGTTCTTCTACCTCTCGGTCGACTTCGTGCGCGAGGCGGCCAGCCCGAAGGACGAGATCCACCAGCAGGCGCTGAAGGAGGCCTATCCGCGCATCCAGGCGCTGGCCGTGCGCGGCAGCGAGAACCCGAACCTGCTGCCGAAGGAGTCGATCACGGTGCGCATGCACTCGGTCGGCGGCTGGGGCGCCATCACCACCGGCAAGAACCTGGCGATGACGCTCTATGAGCTGCTCGGCTGGGACATCAAGGCCAACCCGAAATACGGTTCGGAGAAGAAGGGCCAGCCGACCACCTACTACCTCTCGGCGGCGCCGGAGGCGATCCGCGTGAACTGCGAGTACGTGTACGTCGACGTCGTGCTCTCGCCCGACCCCAACGTGTACGAGCACTCCAACCCGCTCGCCGGCCTGAAGAAGGGCGGCGTTTTCATCATCCAGAGCAACCTGCCGGCGGACGAGCTGTGGGCGAGCTTCCCGCTGCCGATGCAGAAGCAGATCGTCGACAACGACATCCGCGTCTTCTATCTCGACGCCTTCCAGATCGCGCGCGAGGAGGCCGGCTCGGCCGACCTGCAGTTGAGGATGCAGGGCATCGCCTTCCAGGGCGCCTTCTTCGCCGCCAGCCCGGTGATGAAGAGCGCCGACCTCTCCGAGGAGAAGCTGTTCAAGGCCATCGAGGACCAGTTGCAGGCGAAGTTCGGCGCCAAGGGCAAGCGCGTGGTGGACGACAACCTGCGCGTCGTGCGCCGCGGCTTCACCGAGCTGAAGGAGATCACGGAAAAGTCAGTCGGTGCGACACGGCGCAATCTGCGCGACAAGGCCGCCGGCCTGCCGGTGATGCTCAAGCAGCTGCCCGAGGGCGACGGCAAGGTCGCCGACATTCACCGCTTCTGGGAGCAGACCGGCAGCTTCTACGCCTCCGGCAAGGGCTCCGACAACCTGGTCGACCCCTTCATCGGCGCCTCGCTGGTGCCGGCCGCCACCGGCGTCTTCCGCGACATGACGCAGATCCGCTTCGAGTACCCGGAATGGATCGCCGAGAAGTGCACGGCCTGCGGCAACTGCTACACGGAGTGCCCCGACAGCGCCATCCCCGGCCTGGTCAGCAGCGTGGCCGACGTTTTCAACACGGCGATGACGCGCATCGAGCGAGGCGGCCGGCCGACGCGTTACCTGCGCCGCGCCGTGCGCACGCTGGAGAAGAAGCTGCGCGGCATGATCGGGGGCGACGGCGTATCGGTGCGCCCGCTCATCGACGACGCCATCAACGCCACCATCGCCGAGGCGCCTGCCGTCGAGCGCGAGACGCTGGCCGAGGAGTTCCGCCTCTTCCGCGAGTCGCTCGGCGACTTCCAGTTCGGCACCACCAAGCCCTACTGGACGCAGAAGGAGAAGAAGGGCAAGGGTACGGGCGGCCTGTTCTCGATCACCATCAATCCCTACACCTGCAAGGGCTGCGCGCTGTGCGTCAAGGTGTGCGAGGACGACGCCCTGCGCATGGTGACGCAGACGGAGGCAACGAACGAGCGCCTGCGCCGCGACTGGAACTTCTGGCTCGACCTGCCCTCGACGCCGGCCGAGTACAGCCGCATCGACAGCCTGGATGAGAAGATCGGCGCGCTGGAGACGCTGCTGCTCGACAAGAAGAACTACGGCTCGATGCCCTGCGGCGACGGCGCCTGCCTCGGCTGCGGCGAGAAGACCGCCATCCATCTGTTCACCGGCACCGTGACGGCGCTGATGCAGCCGCGCGTGAAGCGCCACATCGAGAAGCTGGACGAGCTGGTCGCGCGCCTGGAGAAGCACATCCGCATGAAGCTGACCGAGTCGGTCGACCTCTCCGACACTGGGGCGGTGCTGCAGGCGGTGCGCGCGACGGAAGGCGCCGACCTGACGCTGGCGAATCTCGCGGCGAAGATCATGGAGAACAAGCCCTCGCGGCCGCTCGACCCGGCCTGGGTGAAGTGGGCGACCCAGCTCATCGAGAAGCTGAAGGACCTGAAGTGGCGCTACGTCGAGGGCCCGACCAGGCGCGGCCGCGCCGAGATGGGCATCATCAACGCCACCGGCTGCACCTCGGTGTGGGGCTCGACCTATCCCTTCCACCCCTATCCCTTCCCCTGGACCAGCCACCTGTTCCAGGACAGCCCTTCCGTGGCGATGGGCATTTTCGAAGGCCACATGGCGAAGATGGCGGAGGGCTTCAAGGCGGTGCGCATGGCCGAGCTCGAGCTTTCCGGCGAGTACAACAGCGAAAAGCACGAGGATTTCTTCCGCCGCTTCACCTGGCATGACTTTTCCGAGGAGGAGTGGCTGCTCTGCCCGCCGGTGGTCTCGATCGGCGGCGACGGCGCCATGTACGACATCGGCTTCCAGAACCTGTCGCGCGCCCTGATGTCGGGCATGCCGATCAAGGTGCTGGTGGTGGACACGCAGGTGTACTCCAACACCGGCGGCCAGGCCTGCACCTCGGGCTTCATCAGCCAGATATCCGACATGGCGCCCTTCGGTGACGCCCAGCGCGGCAAGCAGGAGACGCGCAAGGAGATCAGCCTGATCGGCATGGCGCACCGCACGGCCTACGTCATGTCGGGCACCATCGCCCACACCAACCACCTGATCGAGAGCTACATCGACGGCCTCAATGCGCGCCGGCCGGCGCTGTTCAACATCTACGCCGTCTGCCCGCCGGAGCACGGCATCGGCGACGACAAGAGCGTGGACCAGAGCAAGCTGGCGGTGGAGGGGCGCGCCTATCCGCTGTTCCGCTTCGATCCCGACGCCGGCACCACCTTCTCGGAGTGCGTCAGCCTCGAGGGGAACCCGGCGCTCGAGGAGGACTGGCCGGGCTACACCCTGAGCTACGTCGACGAGAGCGGCTCCGCGCAGAAGATGGATCTGCCGATGACCTTCGCCGACTTCGCCGCGACGGAGGGGCGCTTCCTCAAGCAGTTCCGCAAGGCGCCGCCGGAGACCTGGAACGACGACATGGTGCCGGTGGCCGACTTCCTCAAGCTCGACCGCGACGAGCGCGAGGGCAAGTTCCCCTACATCTGGGCGACGGACCCGAAGAACCGCCTGATGCGCCTGCTGATCACCGAGGACCTGGTGCGCGCCACCGAGGAGCGCCTGGCCTTCTGGAAGCAGCTGAAGGACGTCGCCGGGCTGGGTCGCGCCGCGGTGGATAGCGAGATGCTGGCCGACCAGGTGCGCGCCGAACTGATCCAGAAGATCACCGCCAGCCTGGGCGTGGCCGGCGGCGACGCCCTGCCGGCCGCCGCGCCGCAGATGGCCGCCTCGGCCGCCGCGCCTTCGGCCGACGGCTACGAGCCGGTGTGGGTGGAGACACCCGAGTGCACCGCCTGCGACGAGTGCACGAGCCTCGCGCCCAAGGTCTTCGTCTACAACGACCAGAAGCAGGCCATCGTGGTGAACCCGAAGGGGGCAAAGTACGCCGATCTCGTCAAGGCCGCCGAGAAGTGCACCGCCGGCTGCCTGCACCCCGGCACGCCCTGGAACATGGGCGAGCCGGGCATCGAGAAGCTGATGGCGCGCGCTGCCAAGTACAACTGATGAGGCAGTTGTCAGTTGCTGGTTTCCGGTTGCCAGCAAGAGGCGCTGGCGTTCCGCACCGACAACTGGCAACCGGCAACTGGCAACCATGAAACTGCTCTCCTACTTCCGCGGCGAGGCCTTCCAGCGCGGCGTGCATCCGCCCAGCTGCAAGCTGACGGCCGACCGGCCGATCCGCCGGCTGCCGTTCGCGCCGCGTCTGGTGGTGCCGCTGTCGCAGCACATCGGCAAGCCGTCGCGGCCGATCGTGCGCGTCGGCGAGGAGGTGGTGCGCGGCCAACCCATCGCCGAGGCCAACGGCTGGCTGTCGGTGCCGCAGCACGCACCGGCCACCGGGGTGGTGGAGGCGATCGAGCTGCGCCCCAGCGCGCGCGGGCCGTGGACCGAGAGCATCGTCATCCGCGTCTACGAGGCGTCGACGCAGGAAGTGCTGTGGGGCGCGCCGCAGGACCTCGACGCCTTTCCGCCGCAGGACATCATTCTCGCCGTGCAGCGCACCGGCATGGTCGGGCTGGGCGGCGCCGCCTTTCCCAGCCATGCCAAGCTGTCGGTGCCGGAGGGGGCGAGCGTCGAGACGCTGGTGGTGAACGGCTGCGAGTGCGAGCCTTACCTCACCTGCGACCACCGCATGATGGTCGAGCACGCGCGGGACCTGATGGTCGGCATCCGCCACGCCATGCGTGCCACCGGCGCGAGTCGCGCCATCATCGGCGTCGAGGACAACAAGCCGGAAGCGGCCGCGGCGATGCGCGCGGCGCTGCCGCCGGGCGGCAATGTCTTCGTCGAGGAAGTGCCGACCAAGTACCCGCAGGGCTCGGAGAAGATGCTCATCACGGCGCTGTTCGGCGTCGAGGTGCCCTCGGGCAAGTTGCCGTTGTCGCTCGGCATGATCGTGAACAACGTTGGCACGCTGGCGGCGCTGGGCCGGCTGCTGCCGGCGGGGCAGGGGCTGGTCGAGCGCGTCGTCACCGTCACCGGGCCCGGCGTGGGGCGTCCGGGCGACTACCGCGTGCCGCTCGGCACGCCGCTCTCCTTCGTGCTCGACTACGCCGGCGCACCGGCCTCAGTTGCCAACGATTCCAGGCAAGTCATTCTCGGCGGCCCGATGATGGGCCAGGCCATCGCCTCGCTCGACGTGCCGGTGACCAAGGGCGTCTCCGGCGTGCTCGTGTTCCGCGGCGAGGACATGGCGGCGCGCGAGGGCCGCAGGACCTATCCCTGCATCAAGTGCGGCGAGTGCGTCGAGTCCTGCCCGATGGGGCTGAACCCCTCGATGCTGGGCATGCTCGCGTTGCGGCGCGAGTACGACGCCATGGGTGGGCAGTACCACCTCGGCGACTGCTTCGAGTGCGGCTGCTGCACCTGGATCTGCCCCTCGAACATTCCGCTGGTGCAGCAGTTCCGCGTCGCCAAGCAGATTCTGCGCGAAAAGGCGGCGGCGTGAGAAAGCTCTTTCAACACAGAGGACACAGAGGCACAGAGAACACAGAGGAGAAACACGAAAGCTTTTCTCTGTGCCCTCTGTACCTCTGTGATCTCTGTGTTAAATGCGGTTTGGTTTTTTGCACATGAAAGCCTCTGTCGAAATACGCAGCGCGCCGCACATCAAGGGGCCGCGCAGCGTCGAGCAGATCATGGCGAACGTCGTCTATTCGCTGCTGCCGATCTGCGCCTTCTTCGTCTACCAGTACGGCCTCTCGGCGGCGGCGTCGATCCTCGTCGTCACCGCCGCCTGTCTGCTCACCGAGCGCGCCTTCGTGCGCACCGGCACCCAGGCCGGCAGCCTGTCCGATTTCTCCGCCACCATCACCGGCCTGCTGCTGGCGCTGACCCTGCCGCCGGGCTTTCCGCTGTGGATGGGCGCGGTGGCCGGCATTTCCGCCATCGCGTTGGGCAAGGCGCTCTTCGGCGGCATCGGTTTCAACGTCTTCAACCCGGCGCTGGTCGGCCGCGCCTTCGTGCAGGCGGCCTTCCCGGCGGCGATCGCCACCTACACGCCGTCCTTCCTGCCCGGGCGCTTCACCGAGTTCATTCCGTCCTCGCTGGCCTGGCCGCTGATGGCGCCGGCCGATACCGCGGCCTGGCTGAAGGCCATGCAGTATGACGCCATGGCCAGCGCATCACCCCTGGCCCGGTGGAAGTTCGAGGGTTTCGTCACACCGGCCTGGGACCTGGTGACTTCGCTTGCCGGCCACATGGCGGTCGGGCCGTCGCCGCTGCTGATCGTGCTGTGCGGTGCCTATCTGGCGCTGCGCAGATTCATGGACTGGCGCATTCCCGTTGCCGTGCTCGGCAGCGCTGGTTTGTCGGCGCTGATCATTTACGCCGCCTTTGGCACGAAGTACCCCGATCCGTTCTTCATGCTGTTCTCGGGCGGCCTCGTGCTCGGCGCGGTGTACATGGCGACCGACATGGCCACCTCGCCCGTGACGCCGCGCGGCATGTGGCTCTACGGCGGCCTGATCGGCGTGCTGACCGTGATGATCCGCTACTACAGCGGCCTGCCGGAAGGGGTCATGTACGCCATCCTCATCGGCAACGCGGCGACGCCGCTGATCGAGCGCGTCACCCAGCCGACACCGTTCGGCAAGGGCGCTTCTATCCACGCCAGGAAGTCGGCCTCCTACACGATGCATCCCGACTACATCTCGCGCGAGGAAGCCTCGGCGAAGACGCCGAAGAAGCGCTTCCTCAAGAACAAGCCGAAGAAGACATGAGCACGCCCATCGCTCCGACTCCGCCGCAGGCGACGCCGGCGACCTCGCTGGTGAAGACGCTCGGCCTGGTATCGACCGTCTGCGGCCTGATCATCGTCGGCGCCTACCAGGGCACCTACGACGCGGCGGCGGCCAACCGCCGTCTGGCGCTGGAGCGCACCGTGTTCAAGGTCATACCGGCGGCGAAATCGATGGCCGAATGGCAGGCGACGCCGCAGGGCATCCGGCCGGCCGGTGGCGAAACGGTGCCCGGCGCATTGAAGTTCTATGTCGCTTACGACGCGGAAGGCGTTCTGGCCGGCATCGCCGCCGAGGGCGCGGCCAAGGGCTACGCCGACACGGTGCGCATCCTCTACGGCTATTCGCCCGTCTGCCAGTGCATCACCGGCTTCGGCCTGGTGGCGTCGAAGGAGACGCCGGGCATCGGCGACAAGATCGTCACGGACAAGGCCTTCCTTGCTAACTTCGAAGCGCTCGACGTGAAGCTCAACGCCGAACTGTCGGCGCTGGCCAATGAGGTGAAGGTGGTCAAGCAAGGCACCAAGACCAAGGCCTGGGAGATCGATGCCATCGCCGGCGCCACGGTCACCTCGCGCGCGGTGGGCAAGGCGATCAACGACTCCGCGCAGTTGCTGCTGCCGAAACTGGCGCCGGACATCGGCAAACTGCAGAAAAGGGAGCCATGAACGACCTCTCACAAGCCAAAACCTTCGACGAGTTCATGGAAGGCATCTGGCGCCAGAACCCGGTGTTCGTCATGGTGCTGGGCATGTGCCCGGTGCTGGCGGTGTCGGTCTCGGCGGTGAACGCCCTGTCGATGGGACTGGCGACGATGTTCGTCCTGGTGTGCTCCTGCGGCCTGGTGTCGCTGCTGCGCAAGCTGGTGCCGAAGGAGGTGCGCATCGCCACCTACATCGTCATCATCGCCACCTTCGTCACGGTGGTCGACTACGTCATCCAGGCGGTGAGCCTCGAGATCTACGACGCCCTCGGCGCTTTCATCCAGCTGATCGTGGTGAACTGCATCATCCTCGGCCGCGCCGAGGCGCATGCCTCGAAGCATCCGCCGATCGCCGCGATGGTGAACGCGCTCGGCATGAGCATCGGCTTCGTCATCGGCCTGTTCGCCCTCGGCGCGGTGCGCGAGGTGCTCGGCGCCGGCACGCTGTTCGGCGTGTCGCTCTTCGGGCCGAACTTCCAGCCCTGGGTGGTGATGGTGCTGCCGCCCGGCGGCTTCATCGTGCTCGGCGCCTGGCTGCTGCTGTTCTCGGCGCTGAAGCGCCGCCAGGAGGCGCGCCTGGCGGCGCCGGGAGGCGGCCATGGCGCCTGAGTCGCTCGGCCAGATCTTCCTCGCTGCGGTGCTGGCCAACAACTTCGTGCTGGCGATGTTCCTCGGCCTGTGTCCCTTCCTCGGCGTTTCGGCGCGGCTGGAAACGGCCTTCCCGATGGGCATCGCCACGACCTTCGTCATGCTGGTGGCTTCGCTCTGCGCCTTCGGCCTGAACCTGCTGCTGACGGCGTTCCAGCTCGAGTTCCTGCGTCTCATCTCCTACATCGTGGTGATCGCCTCGGCGGTGCAGCTGGTCGAGATGTTTCTCAAGAAGACCAGCCCGGCGCTGTTTCGCGCACTCGGCATCTACCTGCCGCTGATCACCACCAACTGCGCCGTGCTCGGCGTGGCGCTGTTCCAGACGGCGCGCGAATACAGCTTCGCCCAGGCCATGGTGTTCAGCTTCGGCGGCGGCGCCGGCTTCACCCTGGCGCTGGTGCTGATGGCCAGCGTGCGCGAGCGCCTGCAGCTCTCCAGCGTGCCGGGCGTGGCGCAGGGCACGGCGCTGTCGCTGATGCTGGCCGGGCTGCTGTCGATGGCCTTCATGGGCTTTGCCGGGCTCGGCGGCGGATGACGACCTATCTCGTCGCCATCGGCCTGATCTTCGCCCTCCTGGCAGGGGGCATCGCCGTGCAGAATCTCTACCGCCGTTTCGCCGCGCGGCATCCCGAGCTCGGCCCGTTCCGCGAGGAGAAGGGCTGCGGCAACTGCTCCGCCGGCAGCGGCTGCGCTACGGCATGCACGCCGTCCCGCAGGGACTGACTTTCCAGGTTGGTCCGTGTCGTCGGCGGGCGACACTCGTCGTTGATTAAAATGAAGATTAGGATTCCGGGCAAGCGCTCACCCGGGCGATGCATTGCATGGGAACGAAGGGGAGGGAGGGGTGGCTCCCCGACCTGGGCTCGAACCAGGGACACACGGATTAACAGTCCGTTGCTCTACCGACTGAGCTATCGGGGAATTGCCGAGGCGCGAATGGTAGACACTTCACTGCAGTGCGTCAAGACGTTGGCGACAGACGTTGGCGGTAGACGTTGGCGGGTAGAATGGCCGCATTCCTTGCTGGGCAGAAAAAAAATGGACAGGGACACGGTTTACATCAAGACTCCGGAGGGCGAGGAAGCGGTGCGCCAGCGCACGCGTCTGGTCCAGCGCAATCTGCGCAACATCCTCATCATGGTCGACGGCCGCGCCAGCGTGGCCGACCTGGCCAAGCGCTTCGGTAACGAGAACGCCACGCAGGCGGCCCTGACCGAGTTGCTCGACAGCCGGTTGATCGTGGAGACGTTCCCTGCCGGCGCCGCATCGCATTCGCAACCGCCCGAACCCGTGGCGGACGAAGTGCCTCTCATGACCTCCGAGATTCCGCCGCAGCCGGGCAGTCCGATCGTGCCGCCGACGGAGCCTCAGGCGCCGGTCATCGAGGAAATCGTCCTTTCCGCGCCGGAATACGAGTCCATCCCGCCGCCCCTCGCCAAGCCGGCGAAGGCTCCAGATGCCAAGGCGGAGGGCCCGGGGTGGCTCGATCGCATCAAGGCCCTCCTGCCCAAAGGAAAACCGTCCGCGAAACAGGCGCGCAACGACGAGTATGCGGTAGCGCCGACGGCCTTCGAAGCCGACCTGAAACCCCTTCGCGGCGGCTCCCGCCTCGCCCTCAGCTGGCCGCTCCTGATTCTGGGCGGGCTCGTCGGCCTCCTCGTCATCCTGGCGCTGGCGGCCGCGCTGTTCCCCTTTGGCCGCTACCTGCCGGGCATCGAGCAGAAGCTCTCGGCAGCCCTGAAGGACCCCGTCAGGATCGGCGAAATCGGATTTGCCTTTCTGCCCTCGCCGCACATCGCGCTCGGCAATATCAGCGTGGGGAAGGGGGGGCACATGACCGTCGGCAAGGCCAGGGTGATGCCGGAGTTCCTCTCCCTCACCGGCCAGACGACCGTCGTGCGCGATGTCGTGCTGGAGCGGGTGCAGGTGAAGGCCGAGGCGCTCGGCCGGCTGGCAGGGGCGGGCGGCGCACCCGGTCTGGACATCCGCGTCTTGCGCCTGAACGATCTCAGCCTCACGGTCGCGGGCCATACGTTCGGCGGATTCGGCGGCGAAGTGGAGATGTCCGGCGCCCCGGGCAAGATACAGTTGAAGAACAGCGACGGCACGCTCAGGCTGGAGCTGCAGCCGGGCAAGGAGGGCTACCGCCTCGTTGCCACGGCCTACGCCTGGGTCCTGCCGACGAAACCGGCATTGAAATTCGATTTCCTCGAAGCGCAGGGCGAATTGAAGCCGGGCGGGCTGGAACTGGGCAAGCTGGAAGGCAGGACCCTGGACGGGATCGTCGCCGGCTCCCTGTTGCTCGAATGGGCACGCGACACGCGGCTGAAGTGGGACGCGGACATGAAGCGCCTGAGCCTGACCAAGGTGCTGTCGGCACTCGAATCGGAATTCGGCGGCGGCGGCGAGGTGAGCGGCAGGCTTCTTCTGGAAGGCCAGGCAGAAAGTTTTGCGAGGCTGTCCAACGCGCTGAAGGCCCAGGCCACGTTCGAGGTCCGGCGCGGATCGATCGGCGGCTTCGACCTCGGCGAGGCCGCACGCAACACCAGCCGCACACCCACCCGCGGCGGAGTGACGCGGTTCGAGCAGCTGTCCGGCAGCCTGCGCACCGACGCTCAGGGCGCACGTCTGGGGGACCTGCGGCTGACTTCCGGCCTGTTCAAGGCGTCGGGCGCCATGAACATCACGCCGGAGAAACAGTTGAGCGGGAACGTCGAGATCGAATTGAAAAGCTCGGCGACGACGATCCGCGTGCCGCTGATCGTCGGCGGCACGGCGAAGGAACCTCTGCTCACGCCGGCACGCGGGGCCGCTAGCGTACGGCCTTCCGAGGCAAAACGGGCGCCGCGGCGCCCGTTTGCCTTCCCGCTGCCGCCCCTACTTGATGACGGCGGCAATGGCGTCGGCGACGTAGTCGATGTTGCGCGTGTTCAGCGCGGCGAGGCAGATGCGTCCGGTGCCGACGGCGTAGATGCCGAACTCGGATTTCAGCCGTTCGACCTGCTCGGCCGTGAGCCCGGTGTAGGAGAACATGCCACGCTGATTCGCCACGAAGGAGAAGTCCTGCGCCACGCCGCGCGCCTTGAGCTTCTCCACCAGCCCGGTGCGCATGGCGCGGATGCGGTCGCGCATGCCGGCGAGTTCCTCTTCCCACTGCTTGCGCAGCCCTGGGCTTGAGAGCACTGCCGCGACGATGGCGCCGCCGTGGGTCGGCGGGTTGGAGTAGTTGGTGCGCACGACGCGCTTGACCTGCGACATCACGCGCGCCGACTCGTCCTTGCTCGCCGTGACGATGGACAGGGCGCCGACCCGCTCGCCGTAGAGCGAGAAGGATTTGGAAAACGAGCTCGAGACGAAGAACTGCAGGCCGGAGGCGGCGAACAGCTTGAGCGCCAGCGCGTCGGGTTCGATGCCGTCGGCGAAGCCCTGGTAGGCCATGTCGATGAAGGCGACGAGGCCGCGTGTGCGGATGGCCTCGACCACTTCCTTCCATTGCCCCTCGCTGAGGTCGGCGCCGGTCGGGTTGTGGCAGCAGGCGTGCAGCACGACGATGGTGCCGGCCGGCAGACCCGCCAGGCAGGACTTCATGCCGGCGAAGTTCACGCCCTTGGTGGCGGCGTCGTAATAGGGGTAGTTCTCGACCGCGAAGCCGGCCGACTCGAACAGGGCGCGGTGGTTCTCCCAGCTCGGGTCGCTGATATAGACCTTTGCTGCCGGCAGCAGGCGCTTCAGGTAGTCGGCGCCGACCTTGAGGGCGCCGGTGCCGCCGAGCGCCTCGATGGTGACGACGCGGCCGTCCCTGGTCAGGTCGGAGTCGGCGCCGAAGAGCAGGTTCTGCACCGCCTGGTTGTAGCTGGCCGGGCCCTCGATGGGCTGGTAGCCGCGCGCCGGCATGGCTTCGAGGCGCGCCTTTTCCGCGGCGCGCACGGCGCCGAGAAGAGGGATCTTGCCACTGTCGTCGCAATACACGCCGACGCCAAGGTTGACCTTGGTGGCGCGCGCATCGGCGTTGAAGGCTTCGTTGAGGCCGAGGATGGGATCGCGGGGAGCCAGTTCCACCGCAGCGAAAATCGAGGATGTCATGTCGGTCCGGATAGAAAAAATATGCGGCGGTATTGTACCCGCGCCGCCCGGCCGGCCCAAGTGAAGGGGCTTATCGGCCTATACGAGAATCAGGCCGAGCCCGATGCCGGCGGCTACGGCCGCCATGGCCGGCAGGGTGCGGCGCGCCAGCACCCAGCCGCCGAGGGTGACGACGAGCCCGGCCTTGAAAGTCAGGTTGGACAGCACGGCAAGGGCGATCGAGGTGACGGCCTGGCCGGCGGTCAGCTTGTCCAGGGCGAACAGCCGCAGGCTGGAGAGCGTGATGGCGTCCACGTCGGTCAGGCCGGAGGCGAGCGCCACGGCGTACATGCCGCGCGGGCCGGCGACGTCCGAGAGCCAGGCGGCGCACAACAGAACCACGGCGTAGAGGGCGCCGAAGGCCAGCGCGGTGCGGATCTCGGTCGGATTGCGCACCTCCGGCGAGGGCAGTTCGCCCTGTGTCTCGAGGCGGCGCCAGCCGAAGGCGGTGACGGCCAGGCCGAGGATCAGCCCTCCGGAGAACACCTTGAGCAGGGGTTCGATGATGGCCGGCGCCACCACAGCGGCCATGATGCTCAGGCGCAGCAGCACCATCAGGCTGGCGATCATGATCACCACCATGGCGCTGTGCGCGAGCGCGGCATGGTTGCGGGCGTGGCGCGAGAAGACCACGGTGGTGGCCGTGCTCGATACGAGGCCGCCGAGCAGGCCCATCATCGGCGCACCGTGCTGCGGCCCGGCCAGGCGCAGGGCGGCATAGCCGGCGAGCGAGACGCCGGACACCAGCACCACCATGAGCCAGGCCTGGTGCGGATTGAACGCCTCGTAGGGGCCGAAGCTGCGATCGGGCAGGATCGGCAGGATGACGAAGGACAGCACGGCGAACTGCAGGATGGAGATGATGTCCTTCGGCGTCAGGCGGTGCGAGATGCCGTGCAGCTCGGCCTTGAAGTAGAGCAGGACGGTGGTGGCGATGGCCACCATCACGGCCAGCGTGCCGTAGCCGTACCAGACCGCCGCGCCGAGACAGTAGCAGACGAGCAGGGCGACGACCGAGGTGGTGCCCGGGTCGCCGGCGTCGTCGGGCTGCTTGAGGTAGGCGGCGATGATCATGGCGCCGACGGCGAGCAGGCCGGCTGCCAGGATCCAGCCGGAGCCGGCTTTCTCCGCCAGCATGCCGGAAACCGTGCCGAGCAGCGCGACGAGGGCGAAGGTGCGCAACCCCGCCTTGGCCGAGCGCCGCCGCTCGCGCTCGAGTCCGATGAGCAGGCCGATGGCGAGGCTGGTGACGAAGGCCTGCAGATGGGGCGGCGCTTCGAGCAGTCCGTGAAAGTCCATGTCGCACGAATTGTAATTACAATCGCGCTATGTCGCGACATTTTGCCTTGCTGCCCGCCGCCGGAACGGGCACGCGCATGGGGGAGGACCTGCCCAAGCAGTACCGCCCGATCGCCGGCCGGCCCATGATCCGTCACGCGCTCGACACGCTGTGCGCCTCGCCGCGCATCGAGAAGGCGTATGTGGTGCTGGCTGTCCAGGACGACGGCTGGGCGCGCTTCGACTGGTCCGCGCTCGGCCCCAAGCTGGGCATCCTGCGCTGCGGCGGGGCGACGCGGGCCGAGAGCGTGCTCAACGGCCTCCAGGCCATCGCCGGGAACACGCTTGACGACGACTGGATCCTGGTGCACGACGCGGCGCGCCCCTGTCTGTCGGCCGCCCAGCTCGAAGCCCTGATCGAGCAGGCCGGCGACGACGCCACCGGCGGCATCCTCGCCGTGCCGGTGGCGGATACCCTGAAGCGGGGCGGCGCCGACCGCCGCATCGAGGCGACCGTGCCGCGCGAACGGCTGTGGCAGGCGCAGACGCCGCAGATGTTCCGCTTCGGGCTGCTGCGCGACGCACTTACGCGCAACCGTGCCGTCACCGACGAGGCGGGGGCGGTCGAGGCGCTGGGCCGCCGGCCGCTGCTGGTGGAAAGCGACGCGAGCAACCTGAAAGTGACCTGGCCTTCGGATCTCGCGCTGGCGGAGAAAATCTTGCTCGAAAGGATGAAGTGATGCGCATCGGCCAAGGCTTCGACGTCCATGCCCTGGTGCCGGGGCGGAAGCTCATCGTCGGCGGCGTGGACATCCCCTTCGAGCGCGGCCTGCTTGGCCACTCGGACGCCGACGTACTGCTCCACGCCGTGACGGATGCCCTGCTCGGTGCCGCCGGCCTGGGCGACATCGGCCGGCATTTCCCGGACAGCGACCTCCGCTTCAAGGACGCCGACAGCCGCCTGCTGCTGCGCGAGACGGCGCGACTCATCGAGTGGGCGGGCTATCGCGTGGTCAACATTGACGCCACGGTGATCGCCCGCGCGCCGCGCATGGCGCCGCACGTAGCGGAGATGGCGGCGAACATCGCCGCCGACCTCGGCGTCGAGACCGGTTGCGTCAACATCAAGGCGAAGACCACCGAGAACCTCGGCTTCACCGGCCGCGGCGAGGGCATCGCCGCCCAGGCGGTGGCCCTGATCGAGCGTGCCGGATAGCCGCCGCGTCTTCTTTGCCCTCTGGCCCGACGAGGATGTCGCGCGGCAGTTCGAGGAGGCGGGGCGGCAGGCGCATCGGGCGCTGGGCGGGCGGTGCATGCGCCGGGACACCCTGCACCTGACCCTGGCCTTCGTCGGGGAAACGACGCCGGAACGGCTGGCAGCGCTGCGCGGCATTGCCGAGGCGATCCGGCTGCCGGCCTTCGACCTGTCGTTCGATCGCGGTCAGTGCCTCGCCCGCAAGAGGATCTTCTGGGCCGCGGCCGGCCGCATCCCCGAGGCGTTGCGCGAACTGGCAGCGGCGCTGGCGCGACAGCTCGACGCGGCGGGCTTCCGCACCGAGGATCGCCCCTTCGCCGCCCATGTCACGCTCCTGCGCCACGCCCGCTGCGACGGCGGGCCGCCGCCCGGCGAGCTGTGCATCGCATGGCCGGTCAGGGATTTCGTGCTGGTCGAATCGGATATGAAGCCGCAGGGCGCGCGCTACCGCATCATCGGCCGATGGCCACTGATTACCGGCAACTGGGAACCGGCAACCGCTTCTCAGACCTGAAGCCGTTCCAGGAGCTCGGTCTCCAGGCGCAGCAGCGAGGCCGTCTTGGCCAGTTCCGCCCCGCTGACGAGGAAGGTGTCCTCGACCCGTTCGCCCAGCGTGACGATCTTGGCCGTGTGCACGCCGATATTGTGCTCGTCGAGCGTTGAGGCGACGGTGAACAGCAGGCCGGGACGGTCCGCGGCGACGATCGAGAGCAGGCACTGGCCGGGCTTTTCCGTCGGGCGGATCTGCACCTCCGGCGTGATCGGGAAATTGCGCACCTGGCGCGAGATGCGCCCGCTCGCCGCCTTTTCAGGCGCCGCGCCGGGGGCGAGGCGGGCGGCCAGATCGTGCTCGATCAGGCTCAGCATGTCGCGGTTGCCGAGCGTGCCGTCGGGATCGAGCAGCATGAAGCTGTCCAGCGCGTAGCCGTGCCGCGTCGTGTGGATCTTCGCCTCGGCGATGCTGTAGCCGAGCCGGCTGAAGAAACCGCACAGGCGGGCGAAGAGGTGGGGCTGGTCGGGTGTATACACCATGACCTGCAGGCCTTCCTCGCCGATGTGGGGCAGACGCGCCTTGACCACGGGCTGTTCCGGCGCGGGACGGTGGTAGAGCGTGCGCGTGTGCCAGGCGATCTCCTCGGCGTTGTGGCGCAGGAAATACACCGTGTCGAGTTCCTTCCAGAAGGCGTCCTCGACGCCCTGGCGCAGGCCGTGGTAGCGCAGCAGGCGGCGCGCCTCCTCCTGCCGCTCGCCGATGCCGAGCGCCTGCTGCGGCGTGGCGCCGCGCAGCAGGCGCAGGGTGGCATTGAAGAGGTCTTCCAGCAGCTTGCCCTTCCAGCCGTTCCAGACCTTGGGGCTGGTGCCGCGGATGTCGGCCACGGTGAGCAGATACAGCGCCGTCAGCCGCCGCTCGTCGCCGACCAGGGCGGCGAAGGCGCGCACCACCTCGGGGTTGGCGAGATCCTGCTTCTGGGCGACGTTGGACATCGACAGGTGGTGCTCGACCAGCCAGACGACCAGCGCCGTGTCTTCCTCGGCCATGCCGTGCTCGCGGCAGAAGCGGCGCGCATCCGGCATGCCCTGCTTCGAATGATCGCCGCCGCGCCCCTTGGCGATGTCGTGGAAGAGGGCGGCGAGATAGAGCAGCCAGTGCTTCCCGAAGTCGGCGATGAGGCGGCTGCAGTAAGGGTACTCGTGGGCGAACTCCGGCATGGTGAAGCGGCGCAGGTTGCGCACCACCATGAGGATGTGCTGATCCACCGTGTAGACGTGGAACAGGTCGTGCTGCATCTGGCAGACGATGCGGCGGAAGGCCGGCAAGTAGCGGCCGAGGATGCCGTACTGGTTCATGCGCCGCAACTCGTGCACCAGGCCGCGCTGCTGCTGGAAGAGTTGCAGGAAGGCGGCCCGGTTGTGAGGATCGCGGCGAAAGTCAGGCCCGACAAGGCGGCGCGCCCGCCACAGGGCGCGCAGGGTGCGCGCCGTCATGCCCTTCAGCTCGGAGCGCTGCTGCATGAGGAGGAAGCTCTCGAGGATGGCGGAGGGTGATTTCTCGAAGACGTCCTCCGATCGCACGTCGAGCAGTTCGTGGTCCATCTGGAAGCGGGCATTGATGACGATCGGCACCCGGTTCGCCTCGGGGAATATCTCCGCGGCGAGGTTCTGCAGCAGGATGGTGTTGAGCTGGGCGACGGACTTGGCCGTGCGAAAGTAGCGCTGCATCAGCAGCTCCGAGGCGCGCCGCGCCCTGCTTGCGGCCACGCCGAACAGCCCCGCCACGGCTTCCTGGTGGTCGAAGAGCAGCCGGTCCTCGCGCCGCCCGGTGAGATGGTGCAGCCGGATGCGGACATGACGCAGGAAGGTCTCCAGGCCCTTCAGTTGCTGGGCCTCGCCGCGCGTGACGAAGCCGCGGCGCGCGAGGTCGTTCCACGAATCGCCCAGCCCGGCGGCGCGGCTGATCCAGAGGATGGTCTGCAGGTCGCGCAGGCCGCCCGGGCTCTCCTTGCAGTTCGGCTCCAGGGCGTACGGCGTATCCTGGTAGCGCGCATGGCGCTCGTCCTGCTCGAGGCGCTTGCCCTTGAAAAAGGCCTTGGGATCGAGCCGGGCGCGCATCTGCGCGGTGAATTCGCCGTAGAGGGCGCGGCTGCCGCAGACGAGGCGGGATTCGAGCAGGTTGGTCAGCACCGTGATGTCGCGCGCGGCCTCGTCGGCGCATTGCCACATGGTGCGCACGCTGTGGCCGATGTCGAGGCCGATGTCCCAGAACAGCCCGATGAGCGACTCGATCTGGCGTTCCGTTTCTTGCGCGACGTTGTCGGGCAGCAGAAGCAGGATGTCGACGTCGGAGGCCGGGTAGAGCTCGCGCCGGCCGTAGCCGCCGACGGCGACGAGGGCGAGGCCGAGCGGCAGGCGCGCCTCCTGCCAGAGTGCCTTGAGCACGTCGTCGACCAACTGGCAACGACCGCGCAGCAGGGCGAGCGCGTCGCCGCGCTCGCTGTAGGCGGCCTTGAGCGCGGCCTGCGCCTGGGTCAGTTCGGCCTTGAGCTGGAGGGCACGCTGGCGCAGGCGGGCACCGGGATCTTCGCCGGCCGCGATCGGCATGTCAGCCCTGCAGCTTCGGCTTCGCGGGCGCGCCGGCCGAGAGCGTCAGCACCTCCGGGCCGGTTTCACCGACCAGCACGGTGTGCTCCCACTGGGCGGACAGGCTGCGGTCCTTGGTGACGATGGTCCAGCCGTCGGGCAGTTCGGAGATGGCGGCCTTGCCGGCGTTGATCATCGGCTCGATGGTGAAGATCATGCCGGGACGCAGTTCCGGGCCGGTGCCGGGGCGGCCGTAATGCAGCACCTGCGGCTCCTCGTGGAACTTGCTGCCGATGCCATGGCCGCAGAATTCGCGCACCACGGAGAAGCCATTCGATTCGGCATGGCGCTGGATGGCGTGGCCGATGTCGCCGAGATGCGCGCCCGGCCGCGCCTGGGCGATGCCGATCCAGAGGCATTCGTAGGTCACCGCGCACAGGCGGCGCGCCTGGATGGAACCCTCGCCGCCGACGATGAACATGCGGCTGGTGTCGCCGTGCCAGCCGTCCTTGATGACCGTGATGTCGAGGTTGACGATGTCCCCCTTCTTCAGTGCCTTGTCGCCGGGCACGCCGTGGCAGACCTGGCGGTTGACCGAGGCGCAGATCGATTTCGGGTAAGGCCGGTAGCCGGGCGGGGCATAGTTCAGCGGTGCCGGTATGCAGCCCTGCACATTGACCATGTAGTTGTGGCACAGGCGGTCGAGTTCGGCCGTGCTGACGCCCGGCCTGACGTGGGGTTCGATGTAATCGAGGACTTCCGAGGCCAGGCGGCCGGCGACCCGCATTTTTTCTATTTCTTCGGGGGTCTTGATGACGATGCTCATCTCTTCGGGGGTACGGTACATGGGCCCTTCAAAACAGAATTATGCTTGAAAAAACAGGGAAGAAACCGCTATAATGCACGTCTTGCCCGTCTTCGGACAGGCAAAATTCGCACGCCCGGCGCCGAAAGGGTGCCTTGCAACATCGCAGCACGGCCGGGCGGAGGCCAACCCTTATCGGAGAACCTGATGTCTACGACCATGCGTCAAATGCTGGAGGCGGGTGTCCATTTCGGCCACCAGACCCGCTTCTGGAACCCCAAGATGGCCCCCTTCATCTTCGGCCATCGCAACAAGATCCACATCATCAACCTGGAAAAAACCCTGGTCAAATACCAGGAGGCGATGAATTTCCTGCGCAAGATGTCGGCCAACAAGGGCACCGTGCTCTTCGTCGGCACCAAGCGCCAGGCGCGCGAAATCGTGCGCGAGGAGGCCCTGCGCGCCGGCGCGCCGTTCGTCGACGAGCGCTGGCTGGGCGGCATGCTGACCAACTTCAAGACGGTCAAGCAGTCGATCAAGCGCCTGAAGGAACTCGAGACCATGTCGCAGGACGGCACCTTCGAGAAACTGGGCAAGAAGGAAGCCCTTATGCTCCAGCGCGAGATGGTCAAGCTGGAGAAGAGCATCGGCGGCATCAAGGACATGAACGGACTGCCCGACGCGATCTTCGTCATCGACGTCGGCTACCACAAGATCGCCATCACCGAAGCCGGCAAGCTGGGCATCCCGGTGGTTGCCGTGGTCGACACCAATCACACCCCCGAGGGCGTCGCCTACGTCATTCCGGGCAACGACGACTCGAGCCGCGCCATCCGCCTCTACGCCCGCGGCGCCGCCGATGCGGTGCTCGAGGGCCGCAGCCAGACCGTGCAGGAAGTCGTGGCCATGGTGTCCGACGATTTCGTCGAGGTCGACGAGGGCGGCGAAGGCGAAGCCGCCTGATCCACGGCAGGACAGAACCCCGCGGGGCGGCCTGGCCGCCCCGCTGTGCATCAACAGCATGAATTCAGGAGCAAGCATGGCGGAAATCACCGCTTCGATGGTTAAAGAGCTGCGCGAGAAGACCGACGCGCCGATGATGGAATGCAAGAAGGCTCTCTCGGAAGCCGGCGGCGACATGGCCAAGGCCGAGGAGATCCTGCGCGTCAAGCTGGGCAACAAGGCGAGCAAGGCCGCTTCGCGCGTGGCGGCCGAGGGCGTGGTCGGCGTCTTCATCGCCCCGGACACGAAGCTGGGCGCGATCATCGAGGTCAACTGCGAAACCGACTTCGTCGCCAAGAACGACGACTTCCAGGCATTCACCAGGGCCCTGGCGGAGCTGGTGGCGAAGCAGAACCCGGCCGACGCCGCCGCTCTGTCGGGACTGACTTTGAACGGGGCCACGGTGGAAGCCACGCGCACGGCGCTGGTGGGCAAGATCGGCGAGAACATGTCGATCCGCCGCTTCGCCCGCTTCGAGGCGAAGGGCAAGCTGGTGAGCTACATCCACGGCGGCGCCAAGATCGGCGTGCTGGTGGACATGGTGGGCGGCGACGATATCCTGGCCAAGGACGTCGCCATGCACATCGCCGCCTCCAAGCCGAAGGCGCTCGACGCTTCCGGCGTGCCGGCCGACCTGCTCGACACCGAGCGCCGCATCGCCGTCGAGAAGGCGCGCGAGGCAGGCAAGCCGGAGGCCATGCTGGAGAAGATCGCCGAGGGCACGGTGCAGAAGTACCTCAAGGAAGTCACGCTGCTCGGCCAGGTCTTCGTCAAGGCCGAGGACGGCAAGCAGACCATCGAGCAGTTGCTCAAGGCGAAGGGCGCCGCCGTCACAGGCTTCCAGCTCTACGTGGTGGGCGAGGGCCTGGAAAAGCGTTCCAACGACTTCGCTGCAGAAGTGGCGGCCCAGGCCGCCGCGGCCGCCGCTCGCTAAGCTGATGGGCACACCCGCCTACAAGCGCATCCTGCTCAAGCTGTCGGGCGAGGCCCTCATGGGCAACGACGCCTACGGCATCAACCGGGAAACGCTGGCGGGCATCGTCGCCGAGATCAAGTCGGTGGCCGACCTGGGGGTCGAGATCGGCGTGGTCATCGGCGGCGGAAACATCTTCCGTGGCCTGGCCGGAGCCGCCGGCGGCATGGATCGTGCCACGGCCGACTACATGGGCATGCTGGCCACGGTGATGAACGCCATGGCGCTGGCCGACGCCATGCGCCAGGCCGGCTTGAATGGCCGCGTGCAGTCGGCGCTCAACATCGAGCAGGTGGTCGAACCCTACATCCGCGGCAAGGCGATCCGCTACCTTGAAGAAGGCAAGATCGTGGTCTTCGCCGCCGGCACCGGCAACCCCTTCTTCACCACCGACACCGCCGCCGCCCTGCGCGGCTCGGAGATCGGCGCCGAGATCGTGCTCAAGGCGACCAAGGTGGACGGCGTCTATACCGCAGACCCGAAGAAGGATCCGTCCGCCACGCGCTACCATCGCGTCAGCTTCGACGAGGCGATCGGCAGGAATCTCCAGGTGATGGATGCCACGGCGCTGGCCCTGTGCCGCGACCAGAGGCTGCCCATCAACGTCTTCAGCATCTTCAAGGCCGGCGCGCTCAAACGGGTCGTGCTGGGGGAAGATGAAGGAACCATGGTGCATTGTTAGGAGCGATGTAGATGATTCCCGAGCTCAAGAAATCCACTGAACAGAAGATGCAGAAGTCCCTCGAGGCGCTGAAGAACGACCTCGGCAAGGTGCGCACCGGCCGCGCCCACGCCGGCATCCTCGACCACGTCCAGGTGGACTATTACGGTTCGATGGTGCCGCTCAACCAGGTTGCCAACGTCAATCTGATCGACGCCCGCACCATCGGCGTGGCGCCGTGGGAAAAGAAGATGGCGGCGGTCATCGAGAAGGCCATCCGCGACTCCGACCTCGGGCTCAACCCGTCCACGGTCGGCGACATGGTGCGCGTGCCCATGCCGGCGCTGACCGAGGAGCGGCGCAAGGACCTGATCAAGGTGGTGCGCCACGAGGCCGAGAATGCCCGCGTCGCCGTGCGCAACCTGCGCCGCGACGCCAATCACGCCCTCAAGGAGGCGATGAAGGCGAAAACCATCTCCGAGGACGACGAGCGGCGCGCGCAGGAGGACGTGCAGAAGCTGACCGACCGCCACATCGCCGAGATCGACAAGGCGCTGGCCCAGAAGGAAAGCGACCTGATGGCCGTCTGAGGACGGCCCTCGCGCGGCGCCAGGAGCAGCGGCCGTGACCCTCTTCCCGAGTTCCACCCAGGACATCCCGCCGGTCGGCGGGGTGCCGCGCCACATCGCCATCATCATGGATGGCAACGGCCGCTGGGCCAAGAAGCGTTTCATGCCCCGCGTCGCAGGCCACAGGCGCGGCGTCGAGACGGTGCGCGAAATCATCGGCGCCTGCGTCGAGCGCGGCGTCGCCTATCTGACCCTGTTCGCGTTCAGTTCGGAGAACTGGCGCCGGCCCAAGGAAGAAGTCAATTTCCTCATGCAGCTCTTCCTGCGCGCGCTGGAGGAGGAGGTCGCCAAGCTCCACGAAAACGGCATCCGTTTCCGCATCATCGGCGATCTGTCGCGATTCGACCCCCAGATCGTGAGCCTGATCCAGCGCGGCGAGGCCTTGACCGCGGCCAACGCGAGGCTGACGCTGACCATCGCCGCCAACTACGGCGGCCGCTGGGACATTCTCCAGGCCATCGAGAAAATGCTGGCCGTCCGGCCGGACAAGCGTGCCGGCTTCACCGAGCAGGACCTCGCCACCCACCTTGCGCTCGATTATGGTCCGGAGCCGGATCTCTTCATCCGCACCGGCGGAGAGCAGCGCATCAGCAATTTCCTGCTCTGGCAACTGGCCTACAGCGAGTTCTACTTCACCGACACTCTCTGGCCGGAATTCGATGCCGCGTCGCTCGACCTGGCGATCGAGTCCTATCGCCGGCGCGAGCGGCGCTTCGGCCGCACTTCCGAGCAGCTACAGGCCCGGTCTGCGCTTGCGCTGCCGGAAGACGCCATCCCACCCGTCGCCACGCGAGAGAATGCTTAAGACGCGGGTCGTCACCGCTTTGCTGCTGCTGGGCGGATTCCTGGCGGTGCTGTTCCTGCTGCCGTTTGCGGGATGGTTGCTCTTTGCCAGCCTGGTGGCCGGCCTGGGCGCATGGGAATGGGCGGGCCTGCTCAGGCTGTCGGGCGCCCTGCGTCGGGCGTACGCGGCAATGGGGTTCGCGCTCTGCGCATTCCTGGGCTGGCTCGCTTTCGACGCGGCCTCCGGCCAGATGCGGCAGCCCGGCATCCTGATGACGCTCTTCGCGCTTGCGGGCATCTTCTGGCTGATGATCGTGCCGTTTTGGCTGCGCGCCAGGTGGTCGATAGGCAAGGGGCCTGGCGCGCTGGTCGGCCTGATCGTCGTGCTGCCGGCCTGCCTTGCCCTGATGCAGCTCAGGACGGTCAGTCCGCTGTTACTACTGGCGGCGATGGCGTTTGTCTGGCTGGCCGACATTGCCGCCTATTTCAGCGGCAGGGCCTACGGACGTCACAAGCTGGCGCCTTCCATCAGTCCGGGGAAGTCCTGGGAGGGCGTGGCTGGCGCGGCCATCCTCGTCGTGCCATACGGCCTGCTCGTGGGATGGGCCGCGGGTGCCCTGCCGGGCTCGGCTGCGGCCCTGCTCACCCTGCTGTTTGCCCTTGAAGCCCTCCTGGCCGTCAGCATTCTGGGCGATTTGTTCGAATCCCTGGCCAAGCGCCAGGCGAATATCAAGGACAGCGGAACCCTGCTTCCGGGGCACGGAGGGGTGCTGGATCGCATCGACAGCCTGACGTCCACGCTGCCGCTGATCGGGCTGACCCTGTTGCTGAGGGAGGCCAGTCTGGGATGAAGCGCCAGAAGCTGGTGATCCTCGGGGCGACCGGTTCCATCGGAGTCAATACGCTGGATGTGGCGGGCCGCCATCCCGACCGGTTCGAGATCCTGGCGCTGACGGCACATAGCCAGACGGATCGGCTTTTCGAGCAATGCTGCCGCTTCAGGCCGCGCTATGCCGTGGTCCCGGCAGCAGACGTCGCAGCCCAGCTAGAGTCAAGGTTGCGCCAAGCCGGCTGCGGCACCTCGGTGCTGGTTGGAATCGATGCCCTGGAACAAGTGGCCTGCCTGCCCGACGCGGATGCGGTCATGGCCGCCATCGTCGGTGCCGCCGGCTTGCGGCCCACCCTTGCGGCCGTTCGGGCGGGCAAGAAGGTACTGCTCGCCAACAAGGAAGCCTTGGTCATGGCGGGCCCCGTGTTCATGTCCGAGGTGGCACGAAGCGGGGCACTTCTGCTACCGATAGATAGCGAACATAATGCTATATTTCAATCACTTCAGAATGATATTTCAAGTAGTTTAGAGAAAAAAGGGGTGCGCAGGATACTCCTCACGGCATCCGGTGGGCCGTTCCGGAATGCGTCCCTCGAAACCCTGGCGGACGTCACGCCCGAACAGGCCTGCGCGCATCCCAACTGGGTGATGGGCCGCAAGATATCCGTCGATTCGGCAACCATGATGAACAAGGGTCTGGAGGTCATCGAGGCCCACTGGCTGTTCGGTGCGGCACGGGAATGCATCGAGGTCGTGGTCCATCCGCAAAGCGTTATCCATTCCATGGTCGAGTACGCCGACGGCTCGGTGATTGCCCAGTTGGGCAATCCCGACATGCGCACCCCGATCGCGCATGCCCTGGCTTACCCGGAGCGGATCGAGGCAGGGGTCGAGCCTCTGGATCTGCACCGCATCGGCCGGCTCGATTTCGAGCCCCCCGACTTCAGCCGTTTTCCCTGCCTCAGGCTGGCCTTCGAAGCGCTGGAGCGGGGCGGCAATGCGCCGACAGTGTTGAATGCCGCCAACGAGGTGGCGGTGGAGGCGTTTCTTGGTGCCGGCATGCCGTTCATGTGCATTCCGATGATCATAGAGGAAACCCTCGCGGCCGTGCCGCAGGCGGACGTGGAGGACCTGCCGGCGGTCATGGCGGCGGATGCGACCGCCAGAGAAACGGCCCGCCGCCTGGTCAGAAAGCGCTGCCTGCAGCAGGCATGAGCAACTTCCTCTTTTATCTGGGCGCGTTCATCGTGGCGCTTGGCCTGCTGATCGTGGTGCATGAGGCGGGGCACTTCCTGGTGGCCCGCTGGTGCGGCGTCAAGGTGCTGCGCTTTTCGATCGGCTTTGGCAAGCCGCTGCTGTCGCGCCGTTTCGGCAGGGATCAGACCGAATTGGCTCTGGCGGCTTTCCCGCTCGGCGGCTACGTCAAGATGCTCGACGAGCGGGAGGGGAAGGTCCCGGCGCAGGAACTGCCGCGCGCCTTCAATCGACAGTCGGTATGGAAGCGATTCGCCATCGTCCTGGCCGGGCCGGTGGCGAACTTCGCCCTGGCCGTCGTCATGTACTGGGCCCTGTTTGCGCACGGCGTCGACGAACCCCGCCCCATTTTCGGCAAACCGGCCTCACATTCGGCTGCCGAGCGCGCCGGCTTTCAGGAGGGGGAACTGGTGCGCAGCATCGACGGACAGGCGATCGCGGCCTGGTCGGAGTTGCGCTGGGAATTGCTGCAGCGCGCCTTCGCCAAGGGCAGCGTAACCCTGGAGGTCATCAATCCGCGCAATGAAATCTCCTTCAGAAGAATGGATCTGTCGTCGGTGGATACCTCCGACCTCGAGGGGGACATTCTGACCCAGTTGGGCTTCCGTTTTTACCGTCGGGCGCTGCCGCCGGTCATCGGACGGGTCGAGCCCGGCAGCGCGGCCGACAGGGCGGGGCTTCGCGCAGGAGACCGCATAGCGGAGATCGACGGCTTGACGACGGAGACCTGGACGCAGGTGGTGGCGCTGATCCGCGAATCGCCCGGCAAGCCGATTCGAATGGCCATGGAGCGCCAAGGGGCGCGCATGGAGGTTGTACTGACGCCGTCGGAGGCCGAGGATCGCGGCAAGAGGGTTGGTCGCATAGGCATCGGCGTCAGGGAAGACGGGATCGACCGCGCGGCCTTGATGACGACGGTGCGTTACGGGCCCGTCGATGCCATCGGCAAAGCCGCCGAGCAGACCTGGGAAACGTCCGTATTCAGCCTCACCATGCTGGGGCGCATGATCATGGGGGAGGTGTCCTGGAAGAACCTGAGCGGACCGGTGACCATCGCCGACTATGCGGGGCAATCGGCCCGGCTCGGGCTGGCGTACTACATCAAGTTCCTGGCGTTGATCAGCATCAGCCTCGGCGTGCTGAATCTCCTGCCGATCCCCTTATTAGATGGAGGACACTTGTTGTATTATATGGTCGAGATAATCAAGGGCGGTCCTGTTTCAGAACGCGTGATGGAAATCGGCCAGCAGATCGGCTTGGCGCTGCTGGCAATGCTGATGGCTTTTGCCTTCTACAACGACATCAACCGCCTGGTTTCCGGCTGAACCCATGAACAAGAAGATACTTCCCGGCCTGCTAGCGGCGCTGCTCTCGGCTTCGGCCTTCGCCTTCGAACCTTTCGTGGTGAAGGATATCCGCGTCGAGGGCATCCAGCGCACCGAAGCCGGCACGGTATTCAGCTATCTGCCGGTCAAGGTGGGGGACACCATGACCGACGAGAAGGCCGCGGAGGCGATCAAGGCCCTGTTCGCCACCGGATTCTTCAAGGATGTGCGCATCGAGGTCGAGAACCAGGTCATCGTGGTCGTGCTGGAAGAGCGCCCGGCCATCGCCTCGATCGACTTCGTCGGCATCAAGGAGTTCGACAAGGAGGCCATCAAGAAGGCCCTCAAGGAAACCGGATTGGCGGAATCGCGCATATTCGACCGGTCCTTGCTCGAGCGCGCGGAGCAGGAACTGAAGCGCCAGTACCTGGGTCGCGGCCTGTACGCGGTCACGGTCACCACGACGGTGACCCCGCTCGAGCGCAACCGCGTCGGCATCAATTTCGCGGTGGACGAGGGGAATGTCGCCAAGATCCGCCAGATCAACATCGTGGGCGCGCAGGCCTTCAAGGAAAAGGACCTGCTGGGCGTCTTCGCGCTGCGCACGCCGAACTGGATCAGCTGGTACACAAAGAACGACCAGTATTCCAAGCAGAAACTTTCCGCGGACCTCGAAAGCCTGAAATCCTATTACCAGAACCGTGGCTACCTCGAGTTCAACGTCGAGTCCACTCAGGTTTCCATCAGTCCCGACAAGCGGGACATCTACATCACGATCAATGTCAAGGAGGGGGACAGGTACTCCGTCTCCTCGGTCAAGCTGACCGGCGACCTGACGCTGCCCGAGGACGAAATCCGCAAGCTCGTCACCATCAAGCCGGGCGAGGTCTTTTCGCGCGAAAAGTTGGTCGATACGACAAAACAGATCACCGACAAGCTCGGCAACGAGGGTTATGCCTTCGCCAACGTCAACGCCGCGCCCGAGATAGACAAGGAGAAGAAGGAGGTCGCCTTCACGATCTTCATCGATCCGGGCAGGCGCGTCTACGTGCGCCGAATCAACGTCACCGGAAACACGAAGACGCGCGACGAGGTCATCCGGCGCGAGGCGCGGCAGATGGAGGGGGCCTGGTACGACGGCGACAGGGTCAACAGGACGCGCAGCCGCGTGGACAAGCTCGGCTACTTCGACGAAGTGAACATCGAAACGCCGCCCGTGCCCGGCACGACCGACCAGGTCGACGTCAATCTGAACGTGAAGGAAAAAAACACCGGCAACATCATGTTCGGCGCCGGCATTTCCAGTTCCGAAGGCGTCGTCCTGTCCGGCTCGGTGTCGCAGAACAACGTCTTCGGCAGCGGCCGGCATGTCGCCGTCCGCGTCAATTCCGGCAAGGTGAACAAGGTCTACTCGCTGTCATTCACCGATCCCTATCACACCATCGACGGGGTCAGCCGAGGCTTCGACATCTATCGCCGCGACCTCGACGCGAAATCGACGGGCGTCGCCAACTACAAGACCTCGTCGTACGGGCTCGGCGTGCGCTATGGCTTCCCCATCGCCGAAGACAATGCCATCGGCGTCGGCCTGTCATGGGACAAGACCGATGTCACCACCTATGCCAACAGCCCGCTTAAGTACGAGCATTTCGTCCGAGATTACGGCAACGACAACACAACGCTATTGCTCAACACGAATTGGACCAACGATCAGCGCGACAGCCTGATCTACACCACCAAGGGTACCGTGCAGCGCGCCTACGGCGAGGTCGGCTTGCCCGGCGCCGACATGAAGTTCTACAAGCTCAACTATCAGCATCAGGTGTTCTGGCCCATGACGAAAGACATCACATTGATGCTCAACGGTGAAGTCGGTTACGGCAATGGATACAGCGGTCAGGGCTTGCCCTTTTACCGGAATTTCTATGCCGGTGGCGTCGGGTCGGTGCGCGGCTTCAAGACTGGCTCCCTCGGGCCGCACGACGTGGCGCCCCACGAAAAAGATGCCCTCGGCGGCAACCGCAGGCTGGTCGGCAATCTGGAATTCCTCATGCCGGTGCCGGGCTTCGGCATGGACAAGACCTTGCGCGCGGGAGGCTTCCTCGACACCGGCTATGTCTGGGGCGCGGGGGCCAAGATGCGTCTGTCCGATTTGCGGTACAGTATCGGGGTGTCGGTTGCCTGGGCTTCGCCCTTCGGACCGCTCAAGTTCAGCGTCGCCCAGCCGCTCAACAAGCAGTCGGGAGACCAGATCGAGCGCTTCCAGTTCCAGATGGGGACCTCATTCTGAGGCTTACATTCGCAGGAGACTTATGTTGAACAAACTTTTTTTCTTTGCACTGCTCGGCCTGATTGCGCTGCCGGCGGCGGCCCAATCCAAGATCGGCTTCGTCAATACCGAGAAGATTTTCCGCGAGGCCGCCCCCGCCGTGCGCGCCCAGAAGAAAATCGAGAAGGAATTCGAGAAGCGCGATCAGGACATGCAGCGCATGGCCAAGCAATTGCAGACGCTGCAGGAAAGCCTGGAAAAGAACGCGGTCACCATGTCGGAATCGGATAAGCGGAACAAGGAACGCGAGCTGAACGACCTGAACCGCGACTTCCAGCGCAAGCAGCGCGAATTCCGCGAGGACCTGAACCAGCGCCGCAACGAGGAACTCGCGGCCGTGCTCGAACGAGCCAACAAGGCGATCAAGGCGATCGCCGAGGCCGAAAAATACGATGTCATCATGCAGGAGGCGGTCTATGCGTCGCCCAAGATCGACATCACGGACAAGGTCATCAAGGCCTTGGCTGACGCCAAGTAAGATGCATGCATGGCCGGGGGCGATGAAGGCGTCAGCCTGGGCGAAATCGTCGCGCATCTAGGCGGCCGCCTCGTCGGCGACGCGACGCTGCGCATCAGGCAGGTGGCCACGCTGGAACAGGCCGCAGAGGACCGGATCGCCTTTTTCGCCAACGCGAAGTACCGCAAGCAACTGAAGTCCACCCGGGCCGGCGCGGTGATCCTGGCGCCCACGGCAGCGCAAGACTGCGCCCGCCCGCACATCGTCTGCGACAACCCCTATGCGTATTTCGCGCGGGTCGTCCGGCTGCTCAACCCCGCAACGACCGCATCGGCCGGGATTCATCCCAGCGCCGTCGTGCTTTCCGAACTGCCCGCGACCGTGCATGTCGGGGCCTTGGCCTTTGTCGATGAAGACGTGCTGATCGGCGCGGATGCGTCCATCGGAGCCGGCTGCATGCTCGGCAGGGGCGTGCGCATCGGGGACGACTCGCTGCTTTACCCGCGCGTCACGGTTTACGCGGGCTGTATCATCGGCAGAAACGCCATCCTGCATTCCGGCGCCGTGGTCGGCGCAGACGGCTTCGGCATGGCGCGGGAAGCCGACGGCAGCTGGACGAAGATTCCCCAGATTGGCCGCGTCGTGATCGGAGACGACGTCGAAATCGGCGCCAACACGACGATCGACCGAGGCGCGCTGGGCGACACGGTGATCGAGAACGGCGTCAAGATCGACAATCAGGTCCAGATCGCGCACAACGTTCATGTCGGCGCCCATACCGCGATGGCCGGCTGCGTCGGCGTGGCGGGCAGCACCCGCATCGGCAAGCGCTGCACCTTCGGCGGCGGGGCCGTCGTCCTGGGCCATTTGAACATCGCGGACGACGTGAATGTCTCGGCGTTCACGCTGGTGAGCAAGTCGATCACGCAGCCGGGTACCTACACGGGCGCCATGCCGATCGAGCCTCACCGCGCCTGGATGAAGAATGCCGCACGGCTGCGGCACCTGGAGGCCATGGCGGACAGGATTCGCGAACTGGAAGCGCGCCTTGCGCAATTGGAGGGAGGAAATTGAGCCATATGGACATCAACGAGATCCTCGAGTACCTGCCGCACCGTTACCCGATGCTGCTGGTCGACCGGGTCATCGAAGTCGTGCCGGGCGAGCGCATCGTCGCCATCAAGAACGTCACCTACAACGAGCCGTTCTTTCCCGGACACTATCCGCATCATTCCGTCATGCCCGGCGTGCTGGTGATCGAGGCCATGGCGCAGGCCGCGGCGCTTCTTTCATTCAAGACCATGGGCGGCAAGTCGGACGACCAGTCGGTGTATTACTTCGTCGGCATCGACGGGGCGCGCTTCAAGCGGCCGGTGACGCCCGGCGACCAACTGGTGCTCGAGGTTTCCATCCACTCGATCAAGCGCAGCATCTGGAAATATGCCGCACAGGCCAAGGTGGACGGCAAGGTCGCCGCCGAGGCGGAACTCATGTGCACCCTGCGCGCGATCGAATGAGCGCGACGAACATCCATCCGACGGCCATCGTCCATCCCGGCGCGCAACTCGGTGCCGGCGTCGGCATTGGCGCCTATTCCATTGTCGGCGAGCACGTCGAAATCGGCGACGGCACGACGGTCGGGCCGCATGTCGTCATCCACGGACACACCCGCATCGGCCGCGATAACCGGTTATTCCAGTTTTCCTCCCTCGGGGAGGTTCCGCAGGACAAGAAATACGCGGGCGAGCCGACGCGGCTGGAGATCGGCGACCGCAACACGATCAGGGAGTTCTGCACCTTCAACTGCGGCACGGCACAGGATGCCGGCGTGACCAGGCTCGGTTCGGACAACTGGATCATGGCCTACGTCCACCTGGCCCACGATTGCCAGGTCGGCAACCACACCATCTTCGCCAACAATGCACAACTGGCGGGACACGTCCTTGTCGGCGATTACGTCATCCTCGGCGGCTTCACCGGGGTGCACCAGTTCGTGCGCATCGGCGCGCACAGCATGACGGCGGTGAATACCGTGCTCCTGCAAGACCTGCCGCCCTACGTCATGGCGGCCGGCCATAACGCCCAGCCGCACGGCATCAACGCCGTCGGGCTGAAGCGCCGCGGCTTCAGCGCCGAATCGATCACGGCCATCAAGCGCGCCTACAAGCAGATTTATCGATCCGGCCTGACGCTCGAGGAGGCGCGAGATGCGATCACCAAGGAAGCCGCCGTGTCGCCGGAACTGACTTTGCTCGCCGAGTTTCTCGCCACACCGGGCCGCGGCATCGTTCGCTAGGCCGGTCGCATGCCCGAAACGCTACGCATCGCCATGGTGGCCGGAGAGGCCTCGGGGGACCTGCTGGCCAGCCACCTCATCACGGCCCTGCGGAAACGTCTGCCTGAGGCGCATTTCTTCGGCATCGGCGGCCCGAAAATGGAGGCGGCCGGATTCCAGGCCATCGTGCCTTCGGAGAAACTCTCGGTGCGAGGCTATGTCGAGGTGCTGCGCCATTACCGCGAGATTTCAGGCATACGGCGTAAATTCCTGGCTCAGCTCCTCGATGAGCCGCCGCGGGCCTTTGTCGGCGTCGACGCGCCGGACTTCAACCTGGACCTCGAAAAGCGGCTGAAGGCGGCCGGCGTCACCACCGTCCATTACGTCAGTCCGTCGATCTGGGCCTGGCGCGGCGGACGCATCCATGCCATCGCAAAATCGGTCTGCCACATGCTGGCGCTGTTCCCCTTCGAGGAAGATCTCTATCGTCGACAGAACATTCCGGTGACCTATGTCGGCCATCCCCTGGCCGACGTGATTCCGCTGGAAATCAGCCAGTTCTACGTGCGCGAGCGGCTGAACCTGCCGCAGGACCAAATCGTTTTTGCGCTGCTGCCCGGCAGCCGGCAATCCGAACTCCAGTACATGGCCGACACGTTCATCGAAACGGCGAAGCGGCTGCATGAGCGTTATCCCCAGGCCCGGTTTCTCGTGCCCCTGGCGACGCGGGAAACGCGCGACATGTTCGAACTCGCGCTCTACCGGAGGAACGCCGCCGATCTGCCCATTACCCGCCTGTTCGGGCACGCCCAGGATGCCATGGCGGCCGCGGATGCGGTCCTGGTGGCCTCCGGCACGGCGACCCTGGAAGCGGCGCTCGTGAAAAAGCCCATGGTCATCGCCTACCGCATGTCGCCCTGGAGTTGGCGCATCCTGAGGCATATGGGCTATCAGCCTTATGTCGGCCTGCCGAACATTCTGGCGGGACGCTTCGTGGTGCCCGAATTCCTGCAGGACGACGCCAGCCCGGAGAACCTGGCTCAGGCGCTGGGCAATCTGGTCGAGGATCGCGACAGCCGACAGCGCATTGCGGGCGTTTTCGAGCGCTTGCATCTGACGCTGCGGCAAAACTCGGCGGAACGCGCGGCCGAGGCAATCGTGTCCTGCCTGGCGGGACAGCCTGCATGACGCATCGACTGGTCTGCGGCGTGGACGAGGCGGGCAGGGGGCCGCTGGCCGGACCGGTCTACGCCGCAGCCGTCATCCTCCTCGATGCTGGTCGGCCGCTGCAGGGACTGGCGGATTCGAAGAAGCTGTCCGAGCGCAGCCGCGAGCAGCTGGCGCCGCGCATACGGGAGCAGGCGCTGGCCTGGTCGGTGGCTTTCGCCAGCGTCGATGAGATCGATGCGCTCAACATCCTCCAGGCAACCCTGCTGGCCATGCGCCGCGCGGTCGAGGCGCTTAACCTGATTCCAGACGAAGTGCTGGTCGACGGCACGCAGTGCCCGAACATCGGTCTGCCCGTGCGCGCCGTGATCAGGGGGGACAGCACGGTGGCGGCCATCTCGGCCGCCTCGGTCCTGGCCAAGACGGCGCGCGACGCGGAAATGCAGCGCCTGCACGCGCTCTATCCGCAGTACGGCCTCGACAGGCACAAGGGCTACCCTACCGCCGATCACCTCGCCGCGCTCAGGCGGCATGGGGTGGCGGAAATCCACCGTCGCAGCTTCCGGCCGGTGCGCGAGTTGCTCACCTAGCCCGAGGGCGTTTCAGTCAACGCGGCCGCACAGGCCAAGTTCGTCCAGCAGGGCCCGCCATGCGCGTTCCTCGGCTCGAGGATCGACCAAATGGCGTTTCTGCCGCACGGCACGGCCGAGCCTGCGCAGACAATCCGGCTCGTTCATGGCCCGCCGGATCAGCACCGCCAGGGAAGCCGGATCGCCTGCAGGGAAAAGGGCGGGATAGCTCTTGCCGAGCAGGCCGCGATTGCCCGGTATGTCCGATGCGATGACGGGGACGCCTAGCGCGATGGCTTCCGACACCACGTGCGCTCCCCCCTCCATGAGCGAACTGATCACCATGACGTGGCTGCGCGACAGCAGGCGCATGGCCCGCCAGTGGGGCAGTTCGCCGAGCCAGAGGTAGCGCGGATCCGCGCGCATGTGACGCTTCGCGTCGCGCGCCATGCCGGCGCCCAGCGCGGCACCGGCATGGACGACTTCGAGCGCTTCTCCGGCCATCAGGCGCAGGGCGGCCACGACGAGGAAGGGATCCTTCTCCTCGCGCAAGTGACCCAGCACGCATGCTCGAAAGGAACGGGTCGGCGGCGCGTGGCGAAGAGTTGCTTCGAAGGACTGGTGGATGACGCGCGCCTTGCGCCGCTGCGCCGCCGCCAGCGGATCGAGCGCTTCCTCCTGCAGCACGATCAGGCGGTCGGCCAGGTCGAGCGCGCCGGCTGCTTCCTCGTCCTCGCGGATATCGCGGTAGAGGTCGGTGCCGGTCAGGGCGAGGACGGCCGGGCGGGCCGGATACCGCGCCCTGAAATCGACCAGCGACGGCCGGCTTTTTCGCGCATGCAGCGCCACGAGGAGATCGCAGGGCCTGCCGCCCCAATGCGTCTCGATCACTACGCGGCAGCCGAGTCGCCTGAGGATGCGCGCCCAGCGCAGGGCCGTGTTGCGATTGCCTGCGCGCGAGGCGGGCGGGGCGGGCGTGACGATGCAAACCTTGGGCGGCGGCATGGGATTCACAATATACTTTGGCGCGAACATGAAGAAAATCACCTCCCGCGACAACCCGACCTTCAAGGAGTTGCGCGCGCTCGCGGGCTCCTCCCGCGAGCGCCGCAGCCGCAACCGCACCCTGCTCGACGGCATGCACCTGGTGGACGCCTACACTGCGCGCCACGGCGTGCCCGAACTCCTCGTGCTCAACGAACAGGGCGCCGGGTCGGACGAACTCCGGCGTTTTCTGCTGGAGCACCCGCGGACTGCGACGATCCTGCTGCCCGATGCCCTGTTCGCAGAAGTCAGTCCCGTCAGCACGCCGAGCGGGGTGCTCGCCATGATCGGGATTCCTGCTGCCAGGCCGCGCACGGGGCACGACGGCTCCTGCGTGCTGCTCGACGCCATTCAGGATGCGGGCAACCTCGGTTCGATCCTGCGCACCGCCGCGGCTGCCGGCATGTCCGAGGTCTTTCTCGGCCGCGGCTGCGCCCAGGCCTGGTCGCCTCGCGTGCTGCGCGCGGCGATGGGCGCCCATTTTCAGTTGAGCATCCAGGGGCATGCCGATCTGGCCGCGATCCTGCAGGCTTACCCCGGCATGAGCGTGTCGACCAGCCTTGCCAGCCGCCAGTCGCTCTATGCATTGGACCTGACCGGCCCTGTTGCCTGGCTGTTCGGCAACGAGGGGGCCGGCTTGTCGCCCGGGCTGGAGACGCTGACGGCCCGTTCGGTCCGGATTCCCATGCCAGGCGGCGCGGAATCGCTGAATGTGGCTGCCGCCGCCGCTGTTTGCCTGTTCGAGGAAGTGCGCCAGAAGCAGGCCGGGGGATGAGCGCTGCCTCGAGGCTGAGCAGACCGCGCGCCAATCTGCCAGAATAGCGACAGGTTCGGAAACGGAGATTCGAATGCAACCCGAATGGTGGCATTGGGCGGTGCTGGGCATCGGACTGGTCATGGCCGAGTTGGCGGTGCCGGCGTTTTTCATCGTCTGGTTCGGGCTGGGCGCGCTGCTGGTGTCGGTCGTGGTGCTGGTCGTGCCCTCGCTCGGCCTGACGGCGCAATTGCTGACCTGGACCGTGGCCTCGGTGGCGATGGTCGTGCTCTGGTTCCGCATCTTCAAGCCCGGCATGCACAAGACCAAGGTCGGCATGGCGGATTCCAATATCGTCGGCGAGATCGGCATGCTCATACGGGACGTCGAGCCCTACAACAAGGGGCAGGTGCGCTTCCAGAAGCCGCTGGTCGGATCGGAAGTCTGGGAATGCATAGCCGACGAGGCGATCAAGTCCGGCGAGCGGGTGCGGGTGCTTGGCATCGAAGGCAGTTTTCTCAAGGTAGGCAAGGTCTGAGGAGAATTCCATGAGCGCTGGCTTCATCGTCGTCGTCGCAATCTTCGCCTTTGCCCTGGTCACCATCTGGAAGGGCGTGCGCATCGTGCCGCAAGGCGAGGAATGGATCGTCGAGCGCCTGGGAAAATACAACACCACGCTGCACCCGGGACTGAACATCGTCGTCCCCTACATCGACCGCATCGCCTACAAGGTGGTGACCAAGGACATCATCCTCGACGTGCAGGAACAGGAGGTCATTACCAAGGACAACGCGGTGATCCTCACCAACGCCATCGCCTTCATCAAGGTGACCGACCCGGTCAAGGCGGTCTACGGCGTGGTGGACTTCGCCGAAGCCATCCGCAACCTGATCATGACCACGCTGCGTTCGATCACCGGCGAGATGGAACTCGACCAGGCCCTCTCCAGCCGCGACAAGATCAAGGTGCGCCTGCGCGAAAGCATTGCCGACGAAGCCGTGGATTGGGGGCTGACGGTCAAGTCCGTCGAGATCCAGGACATCAAGCCATCGCAATCGATGCAGAAGGCGATGGAAATGCAGGCGGCGGCCGAGCGCGAGAGAAAGGCCATGGTGACCAAGGCGGAAGGGGAGAAGCAGGCCACCATCCTGCAGGCCGAGGCAAGACTCGAAGCCGCGCGCAGGGATGCCGACGCACAAGTGACGCTGGCAGAGTCCTCATCCGAGGCAATCAAGCGGATCACGCTGGCGATCGGCGAACACGACACGCCGATGCTTTATCTGCTGGGCGAGAAATACATCGCCTCGATCACCCATCTCGCAGGATCGGAGAATGCGAAGATGATCGTGCTGCCGGCGGACGTGCAGGAGGCTGTGCGCGGCGTACTGGGCAGATTCAAGGCCTGATCAGGCCTTCGTCCTCATCAAGCGCTGCTTCTCGCGCTCCCAGTCTCGCTTTTTCTCCGTGTCGCGTTTGTCGTGCTGCTTCTTGCCGTGGGCCAGTCCGATGGCGAGCTTCACCCGGCCCTTGCCGTAATGAAGGTCCAGCGGCACGAGTGCATATCCGGCGCGCTCGACCTTGCCGATCAGCTTGCTGATCTCCGCCGCATGGAGCAGCAGCTTGCGCGTGCGCACGGGATCGGGCTGGACATGGGTTGAGGCCGTCGGCAGGGGGCTGATGTGGCAGCCGATCAAAAAAACCTCCCCGCCGCGCAGGATGACGTAGGCCTCCTTGATCTGCACGCGTCCGGCGCGGATGGCCTTCACTTCCCAGCCCTCCAGCGCGAGACCGGCCTCGAAGCGCTCCTCGATGAAATAGTCGTGGAAGGCCTTCTTGTTGTCGACGATGCTCATGCGGTCTTTTGCGATAGAATTCGCACGATTCTATAGCATGTGGCGGCCATGGCCGAAGTCAGGAAATCCGTCCTGATCGAATTCAGCGTCGGGCAGATGTTCGATCTGGTCGATCGAGTCGAGGATTACCCGCAGTTCCTGCCCTGGTGCGGCGGCACGGAGTTGATCCATCGCGACGAAGTCAGCACGGTCGCCACGCTGCATATCAACTACCACGGCATCAAGGCCGACTTCTCGACCGAGAACGACAAGGAGGCGCCGCGCTACATGAAGATCAACCTGCGCCACGGCCCGTTCGAACATCTCGACGGCTGCTGGCATTTCAAGCCGCTCGGCGACACGGCCTGCAAGGTCGACTTCCAGCTGCATTACGAGTTCTCGAGCAAGCTGCTGGAGAAGGCGCTCGGCCCGGTCTTCCACCACATCGCCAACACCTTCGTCGATTCCTTCGTCAGGCGGGCTGAACAGGTGTATCCGAAAAATGGCTGAGAACGGATCGGTTTCCATCGAGATCGCCTATGCCCTGCCGCAGCGTCAGGAACTGGTGCATCTGTCCATGCCCGAGGGCAGCACCGTTCAACAGGCGATCGAGGCATCGGGGCTGCTGCAAAAGCACGAGGAGATCGACCTGAAGAAGAACAAGGTCGGCATTTTCGGCAAACTGAGCCGGCTCGACGCGGTTTTGAGGGACCGCGACAGGGTCGAGATCTACCGTCCGCTGATCGCCGATCCGAAGGAAGTGCGCAAGAAGAGGGCGGACGAAGGCAAGGCGATGACAAAGGGCGGTGGCGACCTCGAATAGGCTACTTGCACCAGGACTGCACGCTCTTCCGTGTTTGATCGATTTCCCTGGCGCGGGCTTCGTCATCCATCGGGATGTTCTCTCCCGCCTCGTTGACCCGGCTCATGCGCTGACCGGACTCCAGCGCCTGCAACTGCCTTTTCGCCTGCTCGCAATTGCTGCGGGCTTCTTCGGAGTCGCTCCTTTCCTTGTCCGCCTTGGCGCGCGCCTTGTCGGATTCCTGCTTGCGCTTGCGGAACTCCATGTTCTGTTCCGCCACGCTTTTCGACGGCGCGGAAGAAGGCGTGCCGCCGGCCTGGACGCCGCCGCGCATCATCTGGGTCTCAGTACCCGCGGGCGGGGTGTCGGAGTAATGAATCTTGCCGCTGGCATCCTTCCAGGTATAGATTTCGCCGCCCCACGCAAGGGCTGCAAGCATAGCCAGAAGCAGTCCGGCAATCGCGTGCATCTCCGTCTCCCATACGTTTGCCGCTCTTGCGGCACCTGCGTATAATACGTTTTTGGAAACGAGGTTGAAAGCCATGCGAGTGATAACAAAGGCACTCACCTTCGACGACGTCCTGCTCGTCCCCGCCCATTCCACCATTTTGCCCCGCGATGTCAGCCTGGCCACCCAGGTGTCGCGCAACATTCGCCTGAACATCCCGCTGTTGTCGGCCGCCATGGACACCGTGACCGAGGCGCGCCTGGCCATCGCCCTGGCCCAGGAGGGCGGCATCGGCATCGTGCACAAGAACTTGCCGCCGCGCGCCCAGGCCGCCGAGGTAGCCAAGGTGAAGCGCTTCGAGTCCGGCGTGCTCAAGGATCCGATCACCATCCCGCCCAACATGACGGTGCGTGAGGTCCTGAACCTGACGCGCCAGCACCGCATTTCAGGCCTGCCCGTGGTCGAAGGCAATCGGGTGGTCGGCATCGTCACCAACCGTGACCTGCGCTTCGAGACCAAGCTCGATCAGCCGGTGCGCAACATCATGACGTCGCGCGAACGGCTGGTGACGGTGAAGGAAGGCGCCACGCCCGACGAAGCCAAGTCGCTGATGCACAAGCACCGTCTCGAGCGCGTGCTGGTGATCAACGGTGACTTCGAACTGCGCGGTCTGATCACGGTCAAGGACATCCTCAAGTCGACGGAGCATCCCTTTGCCTGCAAGGACGATTTCGGCCGCCTGCGCGTCGGCGCGGCCATCGGCGTCGGCCCCGGCACCGAGGAGCGCGCCGAGCTGCTGGTCGAGGCCGGCGTCGATCTGCTGGTGGTCGATACCGCGCATGGCCACGCGCAGGGCGTGCTCGACCGCGTCAAATGGATCAAGACGCGCTTCCCCAGGGTGGATGTCGTTGGCGGCAACATCGCCACGGCCAATGCCGCACGCGCCCTGGTCGACCATGGCGCGGACGGCGTCAAGGTCGGCATCGGTCCCGGTTCGATTTGCACCACGCGCATCGTCGCCGGCGTCGGCGTGCCGCAGATCACCGCCATCGACAACGTCGCCGGCGCGTTGCGCGACAGCGGCGTGCCGCTCATCGCCGACGGCGGCATCCGCTACTCGGGAGACATCTCCAAGGCCATCGCCGCCGGCGCCTATGCCGTGATGCTGGGCGGCCTTTTCGCCGGCACGGAAGAAGCGCCCGGCGAGATCGAACTCTTCCAGGGCCGCTCGTACAAGTCCTACCGCGGCATGGGCTCGCTCGGCGCCATGCAGCAGGGCGCGGCGGACCGCTATTTCCAGGAAGCCGACGCGAACGTCGAGAAGCTGGTGCCGGAAGGCATCGAGGGCCGCGTGCCTTACAAGGGCCCGGTCGGCGCCGTGATTCACCAGCTCATGGGCGGATTGCGCGCCAGCATGGGCTACGTCGGCTCGAACGGCATCGACGAGATGCGCAGCCGCGCCGAGTTCGTCGAGATCACCTCGGCCGGCGTGCGCGAGTCGCATGTGCACGACGTGCAGATCGTCAAGGAAGCGCCCAACTACCGCGTCGAATAAGCGCCGCAAGGCGCAGCCGCCATGCACAAAAAAATCCTCATCCTCGATTTCGGGGCGCAATACTCGCAACTGATCGCCCGCCGCGTGCGCGAGCAGCAGGTTTATTGCGAACTGCATCCCTACGACGTATCCGAAGCCTTCATCCGCGAATTCGCACCGGTCGGCATCATCCTCTCCGGCGGACCGAACTCGGTTTATGAAGAGCAGGCCTACCGCGCCGCCCAGGCCGTCTTCGAACTCGGCGTGCCGGTGCTCGGCATCTGCTACGGCATGCAGACCATGGCGGCGCAGCTCGGCGGCAAGGTGGAGCCGGCGAAGAAGCGCGAGTTCGGCTATGCCGAGATCCGCGCCCGCGGCCATTTCAAACTCCTGGCAGGCATCCAGGACAGCGTCAACGCCGAAGGCCACGGCCTGCTCGACGTCTGGATGAGCCACGGCGACAAGGTCACCGAACTGCCGCCGGGGTTCAAGGTCATCGCCAGCAACGATTCGACGCCCATCGCCGGCATGGCGGACGAGGCGCGGCGCTTCTACGGCGTGCAGTTCCACCCCGAGGTGACGCACACCATCCAGGGCAAGGCCATCATCGCCCGCTTCGTTCTCGACATCTGCGGCTGCACGGGCGACTGGAACATGCCCGACTACATCGGCGAGGCGGTGGCGAAGATCCGCGAGCAGGTCGGCCAGGAGGAAGTCATCCTCGGGCTTTCCGGCGGCGTCGATTCCTCCGTCGCGGCGGCGCTGATCCACCGCGCCATCGGCGACCAGCTGACCTGCGTCTTCGTCGACAACGGCCTGCTGCGCCTGAACGAGGCGGAGCAGGTGATGAAGACCTTCGCGCGCAGCCTCGGCGTCAAGGTCGTCCATGTCGACGCCAGCGGCGCGTTCCTCGGCAAGCTGGCCGGCGTCACCGATCCGGAGCAGAAGCGCCGCATCATCGGCGCCGAGTTCGTCGAGGTGTTCCAGGCCGAGGCGAAGAAGCTGCCGCAGGCCAAGTGGCTGGCGCAGGGCACCATCTACCCGGACGTGATCGAGTCGGCCGGCGCCAAGACCAAGAAGGCGCACACCATCAAGAGCCACCACAACGTCGGCGGCCTGCCCGAGACGCTGCACCTCAAGCTGCTCGAGCCCTTGCGCGAGCTGTTCAAGGACGAGGTGCGCGAACTCGGCGTGGCCCTCGGCCTGCCGCACGACATGGTGTACCGCCATCCCTTCCCGGGCCCCGGCCTCGGCGTGCGCATCCTCGGCGAGGTGAAGCGGGAGTACGCCGAGTTGCTGCGCCGCGCCGACGCCATCTTCATCGACGAGTTGCGCGCCGCCGGCTGGTACGAGAAGACTTCGCAGGCCTTCGCCGTCTTCCTGCCGGTGCGCTCGGTCGGCGTCATGGGCGACGGGCGCACCTACGAGAACGTGGTCGCCCTGCGCGCCGTCGAGACGCAGGACTTCATGACCGCCCACTGGGCCGAGCTGCCCTACGGCCTGCTGGCCAAGGTCTCGAACCGCATCATCAACGAAGTGCGCGGCATCAACCGCGTCGTCTACGACATCTCGGGCAAGCCGCCGGCGACCATCGAGTGGGAATGAGCGCTACCGACGCCGCCTTCATGCAGGCCGCGCTCGAGTTGGCGCGCGAAGGCGGATCCGCCGGCGAGGTGCCGGTCGGCGCCGTCGTCGTCAGGGAGGGCGAAATCGTCGGGCGCGGCTTCAATGCGCCGATCTCGCGCCACGATCCCGCGGCGCACGCCGAGATCGTCGCCCTGCGCGACGCGGCGCAGCGGCTCGGCAACTACCGGCTGCCCGGCTGCGATCTGTACGTCACGCTGGAACCCTGCGTCATGTGCTCCGGCGCCATCATCCATGCGCGCATCGCCCGCGTCATCTACGGCGCCAACGATCCCAAGACGGGCGCCTGCGGCAGCGTGGTGGACCTGTTCGCCGAGCCGCGCCTGAACTTCCATGCCGAAGTGACGGGCGGCGTGCTGGCGGAGGAGTGCGGCGCCCTGCTGTCCAGCTTCTTCGCCGCCCGACGCTCGCGAACCGAGGTGGCCTGAGATGAAGATCCGCATCAGCCTCTCGCGCCAGACGCTGGACCTGTTCGACGACACGGGCAAATGCCGGCACAGCTACAGCGTATCCACTTCCAAGATGGGACCTGGCGAGCAGCGCGGCAGCAACTGCACGCCGCGCGGCCGGCACGTCGTGCGCGCGAAGATCGGGGCGGAGCAGCCGGAGAACGCAGTCTTCGTGCGGCGGCGGCCCACCGGAGAGATTTATTCGCGCGAACTGGCCGACAGGCATCCCGGCCGCGACTGGATCCTCACCCGCATCCTCTGGCTCTCCGGCTGCGAGCCGGGACGCAACCGGCTCGGCGACGTGGACACCATGCGCCGCTTCATCTACATCCACGGCACGCCCGACGGCAGCGAACTGGGCAGGCCGGGTTCGATCGGCTGCGTGCGCATGCGCAACAGCGACATCGTCGAACTGTTCGACCTGACACCCGCCGGCACCCCCGTCGAGATCATCGAGTAATTCCGGCAGGGAAAAGTCAGTCCCTGCGGGACGGCGCCTCGAGGGGGAACACCTTGTCCACCCGCTCGCCTTGCACGCCGTCCGGCAGATAGGTTTGCTCGACGAAGCGCAGGCGGGGCTGGCGATCCATGACCAGTACGGTCGACGAGCGCGTGCCGTAGCCCGGCATGCGGATGAAGGCCGCCGAGAGGAGCCGCTCCCATTCCAGGCTGACGCCGGTGCGCGGCAGCGCCTCGTCGGGCGCGATGCGGTCGTCGCAGAGGAGATCGAACAGCGGCGCAACCTCCGGCAAGGCCTGCAGCGCTGCGCCCAGCGCCGACTTGCCCTGCACGACCTTGGGCCAGGGCGTGTCGAGGAGGTGGTTCGACAGCCCATAGATGCCGGGCTCCAGGCGGCGTTCGCCCTCGCCGCAGTTGGAAAAGCACCAGAGTTCCCGCGCATCGCCGAAGATCAGATTGAAGCCGTTGTAGCGATCCGCCCTGGCTTCGAGTTCGGCGAGATAGTCCGGCCCGCGCTGCGCGCCGGTCAGGAAGCGGCTGACGAGTTCGCCGCGCGAGGACGTGACGCTGCGATTGCGCGCGGGATCGCGGTAGTTCGTCAGCGCGGCGAAGCGGCCCTGTCGCGTGACGCCGAGCCAGGTGCCGTCGGCTTCGAGATCGCGCCCGGCAAGAACGTGCGGCGCGTCGCTCCAAAAGTCAGCCGCCGCGGTACGGCGCGCGAAGAACTCGTCGCGGTTCGCCGCCACCACCAGCGGGTAGTCCGGGTGGGCACGCCACGCAAGCAGGATCAGGCACATGCCCGCCGCGGCTATTCGAGGGCGTAGGGCAGGGGGAGGAAGGCCAGGCGCGGACCGTCGGCGGCGCCGACATGGATGTCGCCGCTCTCGGCGCTCGACATCAGCATCGAAGCCAGAAGTTCGCAGCCGCCGGAGGGAGCGGGCGCCGCCTCGATCACCTTGCCGCAGGACTGGTCGGGCAGGTCGGCACTATAGAGATCCGTGCCGGGAACGGGGCCATTGCCATCGATGCGCGCGCGGTAGGTGCGCCGCTTGACCTTGCCCAGGTACTTGGTGCGGGCCACGATTTCCTGCCCCGGGTAACAGCCTTTCGTGAAGCTCAAGCCGCCGAGCAGATCCTGATTGGCCATCTGCGGCACGAATTCATCCTGGGTAGCCTGGCGGATATGCGGGACGCCCGCAATTATCTCGAGCCAGCGCCAGACGGGCGTACCGACGGGCCGTGCCGCATTGGCCAAGGCGCGCCAGGCCTGATCCGCGGCGCCGGCGGCAACGGCAAGCTGGCAGCGTGTTTCGTCCAAGCGAATCACCTTGCCCCCGGAAAAACGCGTTATTCCCATGGCGGCGGCGGGCAACTCGGCGCCGACAGCCTTGAGCGCTTCGGCCATGCCGCTGCCCGCCATGCCCAGCAGGACGATCTCGCTGCCCGCATCCGTCAGCCTGGCCTTGGAGCGCAGGATGTACATCGACAGCTTCTTCAGCATGGCCGGCTGGATGTCGGCCGAGAGCTGCAGAAGGGTGTCGTGTCCTTCGCGCCAGATCATGAAATCGGCCAGCATGCGTCCCTTGGGGCTGCAGAAGCTGGCGCGCTCGGCATGGTCCTGATCGAGGTGCTGGACGTCGTTCGAGAGCAGGTTGTGCAGGAAGGCGGGCGCCTCCTCGCCGGCGGCCCGGATCAGGCTGAAATGGGTGAGGGGGGCAAGGATGGTTTCGGTCTGCGCCAAACTCAGTTCCGTCTGGGCATCGCCGAAATGAACTGCTTCGCCTGCTTCGATGCGCGCAGCGTGCGCTGACAGAAAATCGAGCCAATTCTGGTTCATGTCTGCTGGGTCCGATGGGGGGTGAGGTATTATAGCTTCGTGTCGTTCCCGCCCCATTCAACCCCTCACCGATGATGCGCTGGCTGCTGCGCCTGTCAGGCATGGGCTTGGCGTGCGCCTTGGCATTCGTGGGCTGGATGGCCTGGTTTGCCACGGCCGGGTTGAAGCTCAGTGCCAGTCCGACCGACTTCACCATCACCCCCGGCAGCAGCCTGCGTGCGGCGGCCAACCAGATCGAGGCAGCGGGCCTGCCATTGTCTGGGTGGCAATTTACCCTGCTCGGGCGCGCCTTGGGCAAGGCCACCGCCATCAAGGCTGGCAGCTACCAGGTCGAATCCGGCATCACGCCCTTGCTGTTGCTGGAAAAACTCTCGCGCGGCGACGTAACCCAGACCGATATCCTCTTTGTCGAGGGCTGGACCTTCCGGCAGATGCGCGAGGCGCTGAATGCCCATGCCCATGTGCGACACGACACCGCAGGAATGGAGGAACGTCAGATCCTCGAACGGCTGGGCTTGGAGGGGCCGGCCGAAGGCTGGTTCTTTCCGGACACTTACCTGTTTGCCAAGGGGTCGAGCGACCTCGACATCCTCAAACGGGCGCATCGGTCCATGAAACGCACGCTGCTGATGGCCTGGGAGGTGCGCGCCCCTGCCGTTCCCTATGCTTCGCCATATGAGGCCCTCATCATGGCCTCCATCGTGGAAAAAGAGACCGGGCAGTCGGCCGACCGGGCCCTAATTGCCGCGGTCTTCGCCAACCGACTGAAGCGTGGAATGGTTCTGCAAACCGACCCGACGGTCATTTACGGATTGGGCGAGAAATTCGATGGCAACCTGCGAAAGCGGGATCTGCTGACGGATGGCCCGTTCAACACCTATACTCGCCCTGGCCTGCCGCCGACGCCGATCGCTATGCCGGGGCTGGCGTCGATCCAGGCCGTCATGCAGCCGGCCCGTTCCGACATGCTGTATTTCGTTGCGCGTGGCGACGGCTCGAGCGAGTTTTCGCGAACCCTCGATGAACACAACAGGGCCGTGGCGAAATACCAGTTACGCAAGGGCAAATGATGCGCGGCAAGTTCATCACGCTTGAAGGAATCGACGGGGCTGGGAAAAGCACCCACCATGCCTGGCTGGTCGAGCATCTGCGAAAACGGGGCAGGGAGGTCGTGGCCACGCGCGAACCGGGCGGCACTGAACTCGGCGAGAAGCTGCGCGCCCTGTTGCTGTCCGAACCCATGCACATCGAAACAGAGGCGCTTCTCATGTTTGCCGCGCGCCGCGAGCATTTGGCGAAACTGATCCTGCCGGCGCTGGATTCGGGCAAATGGGTCGTATCCGACCGGTTTACCGACGCCTCGTTTGCCTACCAGGGGGGCGGCAGGGGTTTGTCCCCCGAGAAACTCATGGCGCTGGAAAACTGGGTCCAGGAAGGATTCCAGCCCGATCTGACGCTGGTTTTCGACCTGCCGGCCGATCTGGCTTGTTCAAGGCTGGCCGGCACGGGCAATGCGCCCGATCGCTTCGAACAGGAAACGCGTGATTTCTTCCAGCGCGTCAGGGAAGCCTACCTGGTTCGAGCAACACGATACCCTCAAAGAATGCGCGTCATCGATGCGGGGAAATCGGTCGGCGAAATTCAGAAAGAACTTGAAGTTATGTTTGCTATATATTAATAATAATGATATTTAGCTGGAACGAACACCATTGGATCCGGCTTCTGACAAGGCCGGAAAGGATGCCGCACGCACTCCTGCTGGCGGGCGCCCAAGGCGGAGGTAAACTTGCCTTTGCCGAAGCGCTGGCGGAGCGAATGCTTTGTGAAGCGGCTGCGGGGACTAGCCAGGCTTGCGGCCGATGTCCGTCCTGCACGTGGTTCGCATCTGGCAACCATCCCGATTTCAGGCGCATCGAGCCGGGTGGTGGCGAGGCAAACGGCGACGAAACCTCCGAACCGGAGAGCGGCAGCGGAAAGAAAAAGTCGGATCAGATAAGGATCGACCAGATCCGCCAGCTGGACGACTTTCTGGCGGTCGGAACCCATCGCAGCGGCGCACGCGTCATTCTTATCCAGCCGGCCGAGGCGATGAATATGGCGACTGCCAATTCACTTCTCAAAGCACTCGAAGAACCTATTTCAAGTACGCTGTTTATATTGGTAAGTCACAACAAGAAGAGGCTCTTGCCAACGATTCTCAGCCGTTGCCATGTAATCAATTTTCCCAAACCAGATGAAGCCCAGTCCTTATCATGGTTAAGGCAAAGCGGTCTGACAAAGGCAGATGAACTGCTGCCTCACGCGGGCGGCATGCCGTTGCTGGCCAGCGCCGAGGCAGGACAGCTTACGAAACTGGATGAGTTCTACCGCGATGTCCAGCAGATCGATCAAACCGGACCGGTCAGCGTTGCCGGGAGGTGGGAAACCTGGCTGAAGGGTGAGCAAGCCTCCGAAACCAATCTGGACAAACGTACCTTGGTGATTTGGCTGCAGAAATGGGTTTTTGACCTGCTCTCGCTGAAGCTTAGCGGCAAGGTTTGGTATCACCCGCACAAGCACAAGGAATTGCACGCGATTGCAGCCAGGGCATCCCTGATGGCACTGTTTGACTGCTACAATGAACTCTTAAGAATCAAGGCGGTTGCGCAACATCCCTTGAATCCTAGGCTCTTTCTGGAAGACTTGTTGTCCCGCTACGCGCGAACCCTCAAGGGGGTCAATTGAAGGCAGATCATGTCTGAACCCGTCAAGCCACAGGCAGCCGGCGCCCGCCCGAGTGTCCTATCGCTGAATATCAATTCAAAATCAGCGCTTTATGCTGCGTATATGCCTTACCTGAAGCGCGGCGGCATCTTCGTTCCGACAGCCAAACCCTATGCCATCGGGGATGAGGTTTTCATGCTCCTTTCGCTCATGGAAGAGCCTGGCAAGTTGCCCATTGCAGGAAGTGTCGTATGGGTCACGCCGGCCGGGGCACAGAACAACAAGACGCAAGGAATAGGCGTCCAGTTCAGCGAGGATGAATCTGGCCAATCCGCCAAGCGCAAGATCGAAACGATCCTCGCCGGATACCCGGCTGGCCGCCAGACCCATACCATCTGATCGGCCGGCATGCTGGTCGATTCGCATTGCCACCTCGACTTTCCGGAACTCTCCGGCCGCCTTGGTCAAGTCATTGAATCAATGAATAGTTCTGGTGTTTTTGCTGCCGTCTGCATAGGCGTCAGCCTGGAGAACATCGAAACCGTTCTTGATATGGCAGCAACGCACGACTGCCTCTACGCGTCGGTTGGCGTACATCCGGAACACCAGGAGGGCATCGAGCCGAGCATCGATCAACTCGTCTGGCTGGCCAGCCACCCGAAAGTGATCGGCATCGGGGAAACGGGCCTCGACTACTATTGGCACAAGGATCGCCCGGAATGGCAGAGGGATCGCTTCAGGGTTCATATTCGTGCAGCCAGGCAATGCGGCAAGCCATTGATTGTTCACACACGGGATGCCGCGGAAGACACCTTGCGCCTGTTGCGTGAAGAGGGTGCCATTGAGGCAGGCGGTGTCATGCATTGTTTTACCGAGAGCAGGGAAGTCGCCTCGGCCGCACTCGAGCTCGGATTCCACATATCCTTTTCGGGCATCATAACGTTCAATAATGCTAAAGAAATCAAAGATGTAGCCAAGTCAGTTCCTCTCGACCGGATATTGATCGAAACCGACGCACCGTATCTTGCGCCTGTGCCATATCGTGGCAAGACCAACGAGCCGGCCTATGTCCGATATGTTGCCGAGGAGATCGCCCGATTGCGTAATCTTCCGGTTGAGGCCGTGGCGCAAGCGACAACGGAGAATTTCTGCCGGCTATTCAAGGTAAACCTGAATTGAATTCGACTTCCATGGATAACAGAAAAGGACAATTGCGTGCCATAAGCCTTGGCCTGGCCTTGTTGATCGCCGGTGCGGCGCAGGCCGGTGTTTATGACGATCTGCTCAAGGCGATCGAGGACAATGAAACACAGACCGTAACAACCATCCTCGAGCGCGGCATGGACGTCAATACGGTCGACAAATCAGGAAACTCGCTCTTGATGCTGGCCGTGGAAAAAGGCAATGCCGAGCTCGTGCGCTTTCTCATCAATCACCGCGCGCGTGTCCGGGTCAAGAACCAGTATGGCGATACGCCCCTCATGATGGCGGCGATCAGGGGCCATATCGAGATAGCCCGGATGCTGGTAGCGGCCGGCGCCCAGGTGAACCATGCCGGCTGGACGCCTCTCATGTACGCAGCGTTCAACGGCCATCAGGACATGGTCCGTTTTCTCCTGGAAAAGGATGCCGAAATCGACCACATGGCCCCCAATCTCGCCACGGCGCTCATGCTGGCGGCGAGGAATGGCCATATAGAAGTGGTCAGGATTCTTCTCGGGGCTGGTGCGGACATCGATATCATGACACCCGAGGGCGCAAGCGCGCTGAAATGGGCGATTCTCGGAAACCATTCACAAATAGCCGATTTGCTGAAAAAGGCAGGGGCGAAGGAATAAAGCTCGTGGTTTCCTTTGCCCGATTATTTTACGCATAATCCGTATTATGTCAAATCGAAGCGCCGGAAAGAAAAAGCCGCCGGCGCCTTCAAAACGGCCGTCCGTCAGCTGCTGCCCGGCCAGCGCCTCGCCCTGCTCTAACCTCCCCGCCCTCTGAAAGGGGGAGGCTCATGCAGAGAAAAAGAATTGACCTTGCCGAGATCCTCGGCCGGGAATGGGAGGATATTTACATCGGCGCCGATGGCCTGCTGTACCTGCCCGGCTGGCGGCGCGGCTTCGAGGCCGGCGACCTCAAGGCGATCTTCTACGACAACCAGGAACGATACAGGCTCAAGCACGAAGCCGCCCGCCTCACGCGCGAGCTGGAGCGCCTGCAGGAAGCCCTCGATCAGGCGGAAAAGTCAGTCTGGTGGTATCGGCGGCAAATGAAGCTGGAAGCCAGCCTCGGCTTGATGCTGGCGCGTGTGGCGGCCTAAGGCCGGCGCCAATTCTCGATCTTCAAGCCCGTCACGCGCCGGAACTCATTTTCGTTGTCGGTCACACACACCGCCCCCATGGAGAGCGCATGGGCGGCGATCAGCAGGTCGAATTGCCCGATGGGCTGAGCGGCGAGAGTCGATTCCAGATCCACGGCGGCGCTGGCGGCGCGCTTGCTGAACGGGAATACAGGTGCTTCCGCGACGAGTTTTTTCAGGCGCTGCACTTTGTCGGCGCCGGCGCGGCCGTCGCGCAGCATGCGGTATAGCTCAATAGGCCGAGATGGCGGAAACGCCATAGGCGCCGCTGTGCTTTTTCATGCGCAGCGCGATGCGGCGCCAGCCGGGCGCCTGATTGGCAAGATGGACGAGGACGTTGGTATCGAGGACGAACCTCACCGCCCGGCCTTGAAGGCGCCTTTCAGCCGGAAGGCGGCGCGGCAAAGCCGCCGCGTTTTCTCATCGAGCGACGCCAAAAAAACATCCTCAGGAAGGGCCTCGATCTGCCGGTCACTGAGCTTGGACAGGTCGACGCGGCGAGACGCGGATTTAACGTAAGCGCTCTATTGACGGCGTCTGGCACTGTGGTCGGCGGTTGTGGATGATGGTGTCCACGTACATCAACGTGGACACCTATGACAGAGAGCGCGACGGAGTTGGCCAGGCCCTTGGTTGTGGGCC
>Ga0194119_10000878_pt1 | contig 56409 bp, 50 predicted proteins | sample TA2MahC100mmetaG_FD_148620 | JGI IMG/M metagenome (GOLD analysis project Ga0194119, IMG submission 148620) | Freshwater microbial communities from Lake Tanganyika, Tanzania - TA2015018 Mahale Deep Cast 100m | ecosystem: Environmental > Aquatic > Freshwater > Lake | place: Tanzania: Lake... | reverse complement strand
CGGCGGCGTTGCATACGAACACGACACGACCAAGAGCAACCGCCGCTCCGTCTGGACGATCACGACGAAGCCCTACAGCGGCGCCCATTTTGCGACATTCCCGCCCGCACTGATAACGCCGTGCATCTTGGCGGGGACGAGCGAGCGCGGCTGCTGCTCGATGTGCGGCACGCCGTGGGAGCGGGTGGTGGAGCGGACAAAGACATTTCATAGCGGATCTGGGAGAAGCGGCAACCCAATCTCTGGCAAGCAGGATCTATCCGCCAGTGAAACAAACAGCACGCCGGATATACGCATGGGTCCGTGCGTCCAATCCCACACCACTGGCTGGCGTCCCGCCTGCACCTGCGGCGTCTCGCCCGTGCCCTGCACAGTGCTCGATCCGTTCAACGGGGCGGGCACAACTGGCGTGGTGGCGAGAGACCACGGCAGGCGGTACATCGGCTGCGAACTGAACCCCGAGTATGCAGAGTTGAGCAGGCGACGATGGGCAGGACTAGCGCCGGAAGAGCCAGACGACGAGCCGGACGAGGACGGCCTGCGGCAGGGGCTGTTATTCGGTTGACAGGGACAACGGGCGTTTTTTGGGAGGGGCAAAACGTGGCACTGTACAAGATTGAGCGGCTGGAGCCTGACTGCGACCAGCCTGCAGGGTTTGTGGTCCGTGCCGATGTAACAGGTGACGCTATCGTGCCTGAGCCATAACCGCAGGTATCTGATGCGAATGTGTGATTGTGCCGGCGTCCGAAAACGTCGGCACTTTTTCTTGCGCCTGCATGTGTGCCACCAAAGCCCAGCAGTAGCATGCAAGCACCATCCAGCCACTGAGGCCGAGGGTTCGCCCTGCCCAATGAATCACTCGATCAGCAAACAGTTCGCGGCACAACACCGCGACCGCCAGTGACAGACAACTGGCGACAATTACGTTTGGAAACAGTTCGAGCATGATCATTGCCAGGCCTTTACGACTAGCGCCAACGCACTCAGCACCATCGCTATAGCGCCGGCAAACGACAGAATCAAGACTGCATACTTGAGGACCGGACCAATTTCTACAAACAACTTCGGCGGTACACTTGCTTTTGCTCCGCGTGTGCCGACCTCGACGACCAAATTTTGTTCATTTGTCTCAGATTCGCTGCTGGTTTCGCTCATTGTCCGCCTTCCTTGAGATGGCAGTACAATAGCACATTCATTGCGAACTGGCCAGATCATGCAATTGCTTGACCTGCCTCAGCATCGCGTCAGCCGTCGTCGATCCCACGAACCGCTTCATAGGCCACGAGTCACGGCGTCGAACGATTTCAAACGTAGGATACCGCGTGACGCGAGGCAGCACGACCTGCTGTCCAGTGTCCGGGTGCGTCAACCGCCGGTCTTTCAGCCACTGCGGATCCCGATCACAATGCACCACGGTAACACCGACGCCAGCTTTTTTGAGCAACGGGAGCTGCGTCGTTTCCCAATTGCGGCATGGTCCGCAGGTCGTGCTGCCATACATCACGACATAAAAGTCTTCAGGTTTCAAGCTTGCAGCCGGCGGCGGTAACTCCGCGTGAGCTGACGTGCCCGGTACGCCGTCGCTCATGGCAGAGGAGCTATCCGATGGCTGCACCACCGCCGGCTGCCTACGAACTTTGAACGCCCAATCATCAAAACACACCAGCAAACACAGCCAGAGCACACACCACCACGGGACTGAAACCATGATGCCTCTCCTTCACTACGTGCCAGCCGCATCCTTCGCATCGCCGGCACTGGCTCGCACACTCACGGGATACACGGCGTCATCTGCCAGCATTTTTGCTCCGCGCACAATCCCAAACCCATTGGCACCCCAGCCCTTCCAGCTATTGCGGATTCTAAGAGCCACCTCGCCATCGAGCCAGACGGCCTCACACCCCATCACCAGGTGGCCCCACCAGTTGAACCCGAGTGAGCCAGGCTTTCCGCGAATGGCCATTGAAATCAATTCCGCCCTGGCTCGCGGCTTGCACTCGGTCCACTCACGGAACCGGAACTTCGACGCCTCGGAGATCGCTTCGCTCGTCTGATACCGCCGTTCGATGGCATTGTCAGGCCACAGACGGCTCGGCACAAAACCAATGGCTATTGCTCGCTTAACGGCCTCCAGCCCCCACCCGCCGACATTCCGAAACTTGACTATTGGTGCCGCCACACTTGCCGGACTCAGGCTGACATACGGCAGGTTTTGCATTGCTCGCAGCGTCTCCGCTGCATGGCATGGTCCGTTCGCCCAGCAGTAATTCGTGCTGGCCTGGTCTTTATGAGGGATCCGCAACCGAGTCAGGATATCGCTGATCCGGCTGCCCTGCTGCTCTGCCTCCTGAATCCGGGCTTGCCACTCACTCTCGGGGATCAGCAGGCTGGAGTCGAACTTCGCAGCGTAGCTGCCGTAGCCGTACCCCTCGGGCCGGCCCTCCGGATCATACCCTCGCTCGAATCCCTGCATCATGTCCATCAACTGGCCGTCGCTGGTGGCGTCGTCAAGAATCACCTCACTCTCGTACAGACGGCTACTACCGCTCATTTCACACCGCCCTTCAACGCTGCCAGCAGATCGTTAGTGTTCGCAAACTTCTTCACCGCGACCTCGGTCCCGCTCGCCATCACAGCCACTGGACCCTCGGGCAGATCGTCTTTGACCGCCGCATACAGCCGCCGCCAGACCTCCATCTCATCGTCCAGTTCGCCGCTGCCGGCCACAGTGGACTTGTCGTAAACCCTGTACTCAGCCCTCCCATCGACCTTCACACAGTGCTGATCCAGCCAGTCTCGAACGGCTTTGCTCTGCACAGCAACAGACGCTGACGGCGCGTCTGACTCATCCAGCAAGAGCATCACACGCAGATCCCCTGGGGCAGGTTCCGGTACGGGTGTTGGCTTGGGGTCTGGCTTTGGCTCCGGCCGTGGGGTCGGTGGCGGCTCAGGGCCGCCACCGGACACCGTCAAACGTCTGCGCACAAGTGACGCCGCATCCAGTGATTCCGCCGCGATCAGCTCGATTGATCCGGCGGACTTCGCAGTCACCAGATAGATATGCGGAAAATCCGGGTCGTCATACAAGCTCCACGATGCCTGCGATTCCCCCGGCTTTTTCGCGTAGATTTTTAACGGACCCGTTTGGTGCTCAATCTGCACAATCCCGTCTGGCGAGGCAATAACCAGTGCCGGCTTTGCCGACACGATCACCAAACACTCATCCGGGTTGAGCACATTGATTGGTACTGCCACAGGTGCCGGAGTTACCAAAACAACAGCCGGAACAGTATCCTGCGGGAAGACAATTCCCGGCGGATCCTGCAGCAATAAAAACAACAAAACCCACCGCATTTACCAGCCCTCCACCTAGTGAACAGACAGCGACTTATGACGGATACACAAATCAACCAGCAACCGGCTCGTTGCCCAGCGAGGTCTGGACGTAGCCGACCAAGTCGTTCACGTCTTGAGGCCGCATTCCGATGGTTTCCTGAATGTTCGCGATTACGAGATGACGGGCGTCTTCATCTTCGAGCGCATAGTCCGCTGCCCTGTACCTCTGCCCTTTCAGTCTGCATTCTCGCCTGCCGGCTTCCCGAAACGCCTTTTTCATCTCGGGGATACCGCGACGAATGGTCCCCTGCGGGTCTCTGTTGTACGCTGCCGCCAGTGCCTCCTGTGGTGTCACCGGTTCAACCTCCGGCTTCGGCTGCAGACACCTCATTCTCCCGATCAGACCCACAAACAGTTGGGTCGCGATCGGCATCAGCGCGGCAATGATTGGATTGCCAAACCCAGAGCCAACACGCCGCTGGACGCCGGAACAATACTTCGTCGTTTTCTGAACTGACATCATCTATCCCTCCACAAACGCCAAATGAAAATACCATAGAACCTGACGGCAGCCCACATTGCCAGCCGCCGCCACTTTGCCACTCCAGCCTCTCGAAGCAACTTCAGGAACACCGCATCGGCAACCGTGCGATCCTCCACGTGCTCCGACTGCTCACAAAACCTGTCGTGCCAGTAACTGGCCCAACGGAATTCCTTTTTCAGTGGGTGCCCAATCACACTCCACGCAAACCACGGAATCGTTGCGCCGTCCCAACTGTTGCCCTCTAACTCTACAAGATGCCCCGAGAAATTTTTCCACGGAAGCTGCACAATGCAATCCGTCAGGAACACCAGTCTGTCACCATTCAAACAAACCGGCAACTCATCGCCGCTGGTGTAGACAGGCAGATGCTCGAAGGCTTCTCGCGGCAGACTCATTTTTTTGCTCCCAGATATTCCCTGCCGTGATTTTCGCTGATCATAATTTTGGCGACATTATACCACGATCCATCGCGAAGAACCGTGAGTCTAACAAGCATTCTGCCGTACTTATCCGGCTTGAATGTCTCAGCCAGTGTCACGCCGCCAGCCAGCAATTCACGGAATCGATTCGCAGCAGCCTCACCAGCCTCTTTGGTCGCCCCGTACGGTTCGGGTGTATCGATCCCGTACAACCGAAACTTTTCCTGCCAGTGACACCGATTCCCGAGATCGATCCTCAGTTCGACAGTGTCACCGTCGATCACCCTGATCACTTCGACATGCTCATAGTTCCATGCCATCTCTACACCACTTTCAGCAACACACTGCGCCCCGCAGCTCGGCACCGTACTAACTGAGCATAGCGGGGGGGGCTTTCCACGTGATGCTCCTGTTCCCGGTGCCGAGCTGCTAGGGCTTGTGATTTCCGGCTGCCGGCTACTGTAGCAGCGAAAACCCCCGATTGCAATGGCAGCGCTGCTGCGTTTCGCCACGCTCGAAGCGCATTGCTCCTTGACCCCGCCCTTTGTTTTTCGTCGCGGCAATTGTCGTGTAACGACCCGAGGATTCGGCATCCTCCCTTTCGACGCCTGAACTGCTGTTTGTCTGCATGCACACCAAATGCGATTTGTGCCCTGGCCAATGCCCGCAGTTTTGAGCTACGCGGCAACGCTCCAGCAATTCGGCGAACCTCACTTATCAAGCGCCGCCCGTGTCGCTGTGTACTTGGCAGGCCGCACAGCCGTCGCTGCCGCCTTCTCCTCGCCAAGTGAGGATAACGATATTCAACATGCATCATTTGCCTGTGGCGTCGTCCCGCTGCCCTCCCTCTAACTGACTTCGCACCTTTGTTGCCCACGCCGCCATTTTCTCTACGCGATCTTCCGTCGTGGTCATGCGTGCCGTCAGCTCACCGAGCTTTGCCACGAGTTCGCTGTTGATTTCGTGCAGCGTATTCAAACGCCCATGTGCTGCCTCCAAGTCACTGACCGCTCGCAATAGCATCGACTCAAGGCCGATTTGACGCTGATGAAACTCCGCCATTTGGCGTTGTATCCATCCGACCGTAAACGCATCTACGGGCTGTTGTACCACCTGCCGCAGTCGTTCTGCTTCAGCAGCTCGCCGCGCTCGTTCCTGCTCGTGAATCTCGCTCCATCGACTTTGTGTCACGTTATTCCCCCTCGCCCTGACGTTTCTGCGATGCTCTGTTGCCCTGCAGTATCGCTTCCCCGCTTAGGAATTGACGGATTTCTCCTAGCGCCGTGCCGGATGCCATGCCGTTTTTTGCAATATATTCCAGATAGTCACGCGGCACCTCAGACAATTTTTTGCCTTGGTGTTTTCCAAACGCCAGAATGTACTGTCCGCCTTTTTGCGCTTTCAATTTTTCAATCAAGGCACCGGCTTGACGTCTCGTTGTAGTTGTCGCTTTCTCCGGTGATATGCCTAACCGAACCAAAAACGCCACCTGTTTTTGCGTCGCGCTGTCAGAGTATTGTGGCGTGTAATCTACGAAGGCATCAAATTTGTCGCCAGCCCACAGAGGCACTGCAACCTGTTGCACATCGGCGCGTGTCGCCATAAAGTGCGTCGTTTCGTGACGTCGGCGCTCCTCCTCCTCCTGCCGTTTCTCTCTGGCTTCCCTTGCCTGTTCGACAAGCGCCGCCATGTCCTGAATGCTGTTTGCCTGTCTTGCGACGCGAATTGCCTCGTCAATATCGCGTCTATCGACGTCTGCGCCGGCTAAACAGTCCGCCACAGTCATCAGCTTGTGCCGGCCGCTATTGCCAACAAAGTCCAAAACAACGCAGAACGGCTTTTCAGACGCCGCAATCGCTGCTAACCGTGCCTCGGCGGTTTCTGGGCCATCGACGACGCCAGGCAGCGGTCGCGTGCCACGTCCAATCATTTGCAGATACAACGACTCCGATTTTGTCGGACGAGCAATCGCAATTACACTCACCGCAGGGCAGTCGAAGCCCTCGGTCGCCACTCCTACATTTACCAGTCCTTGTGTCGTGCCGTTTTTTATTCGCCGCACGATGTCTACTCGCTCAAACGCGTCCGTGCTGCCTAAAAGCGTTTCTACCGAGGCTTGCAGTTCCGTGCCGCGATACGCGTTAAATGCCGCCTGCAGCAATTGAGCATGTTTTACACCGGACGCAAACACGATGAATTGCTTTCCTGCGGCAATTTCCAGCACCGGTCGCACGATCGCATGTAACAGACGCTCCTGTTCTTCATCACTTTCCCCGATAAACACCCGCTCCAGTTCGCCGTCTGCCAAATCGCCGTTTTTCGTTGATACGCTCGACAAATCAAGATCAGCTACTTCGATGAACTGCTGCTGTGGGACGCACAGCCACCCTTCATCGCACGCGGTTGGCAAATCCATCTCATACGCCACACTGTCTATCACATTGTGTAAGCCCTGTCCGTCTGCGCGTTTCGGCGTCGCTGTCACAAAAAGCCGTTTATTGTCGTAGTTTCTTGCGAACCACGTATACACATCGCGATAACTGGCAGCGGTAGCGTGATGCCCTTCATCCGTGATAACAAGCCCAAAATCACGCGGATCGAACACCGTCATGCGTTTGAGTTTTCCATTACCACCGCAGACAGCACATTCGTGCGCATTTACGCCTTCGCACTGAAAGCACTTTGAGCTTGCGTTTAGCGTCTGCACTGACGCGGCTACAACCCTCGCTTTTTTACCCGCTCGCAGATCCGCCATTTCAATGTCGCACGTGGCCCCGGCCGCTTCCGCATGTGCCTTGGCCTGCAAAATCAGTTCTTTTCGGTGCGCCAGAATTAAAACTCGCCCCATGTGGTGCCGCAGCCATTGCTGCATGACTTTTGCGAACACCACGCTTTTTCCGGTTCCCGTTGGCAAAACCACCAGCGTCGCGCTTACGCTTTTGAATTGCTCAAACACGGCGTCAATGGCGGCTTGTTGATAAGGCCGCGATTTAACGTCGGTTTCTACCTCAACTTCTTGCAGATCAGGTAACAAATCCGCGAATAACGAGGACACGGTTCACTCCTTCATGTAGGCGGGGGTCCATCCATGCATGTGGCAGTGCGAGCACGCTGCACCATTGCACTTTGGGCAGACGGCATGAAACGCCGCCTTTGTCAGCAGTCGTTTCAGGGTTCGCACGGTCGCGTCAATGTCCTGCATGTCCAACCACGCCCCCGCAGGGGTTCCGTGCAATTGTTTTGCGGCTGCGCGGATGGCGTCCACCTGCCTCCCCGCATTGACTAGGCCGATCGCGCCGGTAAACGCCTGCAGCAGATTTCCGGGCACGGGTTGGCCCACGGCATCACGATACACTGGCAATGGTGGTGCTGCCGCAACCGCCCCACTTGCTGTAACGTCACGCTCGTCACTTGCATCGCCGGTCGCGTCGTCGCTGCCAGCTACGGCTGACGATGCGGCTGACGATGCGGCTGTGTCGGTTGTGGTCGTGCTGGTGTGTGTCGGTGTGTTCTTTGTGCTTTGCAATGCGCGATCTACCGTGCGTGTCGATACCCCTAGTACCCGCGCAATCTCCGCTATCGTCATGTCCGTAGTCTGACGCAAATACGCCACACACAACGTGCGATCGGCAGCGCTGAGTGGCAGGCCGTGGTTAGCATTGGCGTGTATGCCTGCTAATTTCGCGTCATGTGCCGTGCCATTGTGAACATGACATGGCACAAGGGTCCATCCCGCTTTGATTGCGGCCTGCAGGCGATGAAAACCGTCCGCGAGGTGCAATGCGTCTACGCCGTCTTCTTTGAATACGACAAGTGGCGGAAATGGAAACTCGCCGTCGCCGGCTTCTTCCCGTGCCTGCAAAACGGCGTGATACCGCTCGACGGTGGCCGCATCTGTTTTTTGCCGGACCTGCGTGTTTTCGGTACACCGTCCTATTGATTCAACGGGAAGTGTTTGGATTTTGGGTGCTTTCGCTGTGCGGTTATTCGTCATTGTTGCTTCGCTTTCATTTTTGTAAGTGCTCGTTTCAATCGTTCTGAATAATGTAGCCACTTGTCCACGAGGTCCACACGTGTCAGATGGCATGGTTCATGTCGTTTTTGCTGCAGTTCCTCGATTACAGTCTCGCCCCATTGATCGACCATCCATTGACGGTATTCGGCTGTCGCTCCATGCCGATGAATGTTGCAATGCCAGCACTGCGGCGATACGTTGCGTTCGTCAAATAAGATACTGCCGGATCGCCCAGGCACGAAATGCCCGGTGTGAATTTTTCCGATGCCGGCGTTCCATGCCGTAACCTGCCCGCACGTCACGCAAGCGACGAGGCCGCGACTCCTCATAACGGCAACGATCTGCCCGTGCCGCACTACTCGCACGTATTTATCATCTTGCGCGCCGGCCTCCGCGCGAATCATCCTCTGAAACAACTCAGCAACCTTTCTGCGTGCTCGCGTCAAACCGCACGCCGTAAACTCGTGCTGTTTTTTACATCGTTCACTGCAAAAGCGTTGTCGCTTTGTTTGGCAACCACAAACGTCGCAAAGTGTCATGCGTCTGGTTCCGTGTTTTGCAGGTTGATTGTGGTGGGCGTTGGCACCCACAGGTCTTCCCTCAACAGCGTTAGCGCCAGCGTTTGTCTCGCTCGCGGCTCAAATGCCCTTACCGCGTCCCGTTTTTTTTGCGTCAGGCCAGACGCGTTGTTTGCCACGGCATTTAGCACGCCTCGAATTGAGCCAAACTGTCTGATCAAATCTGCGGCACCTGTGCCGCCGATGCCATCGACGCCTTTTATCGTGTCCGAGCTATCGCCTGCAATCGCCTGGAAATGCGGCCATTGTGTCGGGGTGATTCCTTTCACAGCCGCACTGCCATACGTCACACCATCGGCCACGTGCTTGTCAGCAGTTATCCAGTTATACGTGGGCATCGACTCCTGGGTGTCGGGGTCGTTCGACCATGTCACCTCGGTGAGAAGATTCACCCCCGGTCCAAGACATTGTCGCATGTCTTTGTCTTTTGTGACAAGCGTCACCCTGCCCTGAAACTGCGCGGCGTACGACGCCAGCACGTCGTCCGCTTCCCATCCGTCAACACGCCACACATCCGCACCTCGATTTTGAAGGAGCGTTTCAACTAAGTGAATCTGTGCTTGCAGTTCGTTGTTTTTCTGCGTTCGCCCGCTTTTATACGGCGATTCCCAGTGTTGTGTCAGCGTCTTGCGGTGACTTTGCGGCGAATCAAGCGCACATACGACCTGCGTTAGTCCCTTGCCTCGCAGCCGACGAACCAAATTTTGCAACCATTGCACAAACTGACCTGCGGCCTCCGTCTCCGCACCAGCGTGAAAGAAGCTGGCAAGCCACCCATTGACATCTACTGCCAACAACCACTGCGAGGGGTCGCGTACAGCGTCTTCCGGCTTGTTCCCATCCATGCGCGACCGCACGTACAGATCCCATTCGCGCTCCCACCCCTCCAAGTCTGCGAACGGCCTGCCGAACATCGTCGCCCCTGCGCCGTTATCGGTGTCTGCACTGCCAGCAATGACGGATGGCGTTTCACTCGCTGCCTCTGCTGGCATTGCGGGCCGTGCTCGGTTTTCGTCAGTGGTTTGCCCGGCATCAACCGCAGCTTGCACGAGCGCGACCCTGTTCGGTGCCCCTGCGTGCTTCATGTGAATTGACCACGTGGCATCTGTGTTTCGGTCGCTCGGCGGATACGCGGCCGCAACCGCTTTGCATCGCGCAACGAGCCCCGGAGAGGCGTACGGAGGCCAATACGCCTCCTGCTGCTCCGGTTTCAACATCCGTTCGGCGTGCAGTGCAGCATCGCCTATCCACCAGTTGACGTTCTGCTGCCAGTGTACCAGCATCACGCCTAAATTTTCCCACTCGTCGAATCGTGTGCCGTTTTCTACGTTCAGAAACAGGCTTTGCAAACTTATGCCCATGATCATCGCCCCTCGCTAATGCTGTTTGTTACGCTACCAGACATACACCGCGTATGTCAAAACGGTATTTCTTCGTCGTTTGTGTCGGCGACTGGAGGTCGTCTTGTTGCTGGCTGTGCCGCGTCCTGCATCGGCACCGCCACAATTGCCCTTGTTGCGTCTGGATCGCTTGCAGCTTCTGCCGTCAAAATATACACGCCCAGCCGGACGGCGTCGGCGTGCAAGTCTCGGCGGTTTTTGCCGTCGATGCCTTCCCATCCAACCTGTGAAATCACGAGCAAGCCACCTGCACCAACTTGCTCCGCTCCGATGGCAATTGCCAGTTTCCATCGCTCACCTTCGCTCAAGTCCCCAAATGGGGTAGCCCCTCGGATAGTATCCGTCATCAGTCGTGCGGTGTCCCCGTCTGACTCCACTCGAAGCTTGCCCCCCGGAATGGCATTCGACAACACTTCATCCGTAGCTTTCGCGGCGTCGCGATGGAGCAATGCTTTTCGCCGATGCATCTCCGCGCTGCGTCGGTGCGATTCTGCTTGTTTTATAGATTCTTTGGCGGCTCTCACTAAAGCGCCATGCTGTACGGCTTTGCTCGCCGCCTGTTCAGCCTTGTGCGCGGCGTCCAGCTCTGCTGCTGTAGGCGCATCCACGCGAGCCTCGCTGATAGCCCGTTCGGCTTTTTCGATTGCTTCTTTCTGCCTCTGAGCTGCCTCAATTTGCGTTTGAAGGCTGCTTCGAGTAAACGCTGTTTGGTTTAGCTGTGCTTGCAACTGTTTTTGTTCATCGTCGAGCGCAAGGCGTTTTTGCCCCAGCAATTGTATGGCGTTTTGTAGGACCGTTGTCGCCTCTTTTGTTTCTTCAAGCTGCGCCTGCAGTGCATTCAAGGCTGTTTCCTGCTCCGAAATATTGACGCCCTGCAGCATCGAATTCGCTGCAGCCAGCTTACTTGCGTAAGTTGTCGCCATCTGTGCCGTCTGCAGCAAACGCGCATTCGCGTCCCGAGCTGCATTGTATTGAGCTTGCAAAACGCCGGCATCATCCTCGCTGTTGATGTCTACCGTGACCTGCTGAATCAGCGCCGTCGCACTGGCATGTTCCGCGTCTGCATTCCGCTCGGCTTTCAGCGCCGCAGTGTCGTAGCACCTCTTAATTTGTGCAGCAAGTGCCACCAAATCCTGCGGTGCCGAGGGCAACTGAACCACTTCATCAAAATCGGTAAACGCTTCGTGATTTCGAAACATTGCCGGATCAGCGTCAAGGCCCATCAGTGTCACTAACGCCTTTATCCTCGCGGCGTCAGCAGCTCGTGGGGTCTGCAGCCCCGGATCAACCAGCATAGCAAGATCGAATCGTCCCTCAATGTTCTCGACCTCAAACCCTCCCGTGTGCCGGCAACTGGCCCCAATCGTAATCGTCGCACCAAACGCCTCGACGCGGCCTTTCTTCGTGCCATCTCTCAACGGCAGCTTACCTTTGCCGGCGGCAGCGGCCTGCATCGCACTTAGCAAGATGCTTTTGCCAGAGCCGTTTGGTGCCGTCAACACCGTAACGCCGGGCAGCAATGAAAACTGAAGATTTTCAATAGGCCCAAGATTTTCCGCCACCACCGTATGCGTATTCGACATTCCATAGCCCCTTTGTGAAAAAACACTCACACGCCATTACGCGCCTACGTAAATGGCACGTCGTTTGTTGCTCCGCCACTGGCGGACGTCTGTTCAATTTTCGTAGCAATTATACCGTGCATTCTTTTGGTCCACGCCCGGTAGTCGTTGTGCGGGAATTGCCCGACCTTCTCATGCACAAATCGCGCGAACGCCCCACCGGCCTCTGCCCCTGTTGTGTTTCGCCCAAACTTCGTGTGCCACGCCCTTTTCAACTGCTTTAGTTCCTCCTCACTAATCGGCGCATCCCACTCTGGCAGTGCCCACGACGGCAGTTGTGGCGGTTTCCAGCACACGGTCAGCCCATCCACCTTGTGTTTTTGATACCTCCACCCCTCACCTCTTGGCCGCGACTCGTCGCGCCCCACTACCTGCACTTCGGCGTACATGTTGGTTAGGTGATACAGATACCGCCCAATGCCCCATTGCACAGCCGCCCTCTTGAACGCCGCAGAGTACCCGCCTTTTACTGATTCAACTTTCGTGGGCTCGGCGGCGTCGTACTTCGTAATCCACTCGCCATCGCAGCGAATGGCTATGCCCACCTGCAGCATCACGATCCCCGCAAATTCCAGCATGCTCGCTTGTGTGCTATACCAATTCGACGCACCCACAACATCGTCCAATCGCTGCTGCACTGCGCGAGCTGTCAAATATGCCATCACCTGCACTCGCGGGTGACGGTCGGCCCCAATGGACCCGGCACGCCATTCAATATCGTCGGCGGAAAACGGCTCCTGAAGCCGCTTGCATATCCGATCCATGTTCCCTGTGCTGTCTTCACTGTTCACTTGATTCCTCCCTCTTACGCCCATTTTCCTTTCGCCAAACGTCGTGCTGTTTGGCTGCCGTTATGCCAACCTTTACCTTGCCCTCTGTGGTAATATCAAGGATCCGGAACTCGATCAGATCCCCATTGACGTCAACGCAAATTGTCTGCTCGACGCAACGCCCGAGTACCAACATACTGCAACTCCCTTCGTCTGTTTCGCTCACTGCTATTGCCTGCAACGATTGCAGACACTTGGTAATTTTGGCTGACAGCGACGACCCTGGCTGATGAACCACAAACGGCATCAATTCTTGTGGCAAATTGACCGTGACTCGCGTTCGTGCTATCGGTTTTGGGCCTCGTCTGTTCATTTGTGATTGAATCTCGTCGTTTTGCATTCCCACCAAAAATGCGGCATGGTGGTGTGCCCATCGTAATACAGAGGGCAAATATCCGGCCGGAATGCCGAGCCGAAATCGCACACCAGGCAGCAGTACAGTACACGGCCGTCAGGAAAACCGTAGTTTGTCAACACTGTTGACACGGCGGTAAAGTTCCGCCCCGACATGCAGCCGCTATCGACGACAATCAATGTCTCGTACGGATCCATTTGGTTGGGATGGACCTCGACAACGAATTCGTTCTCGTATGGTATATTGACTACTTCGATGCTGATGGGCTCGTTACCAGCCGTCACCAAGTGTGCCAGCCGCTGCCCCATGCCTCCAGAATACTCGGCAGACAACTGCAATATGCCCGCTTTGTCTAGGCTCAACCCATGCCGTTTGATTTCTTTTGCAACCCACTCGATTGCTCTCGTTTCCCACGCCTGATCTAACACCAAATTGCGTTTGCCCACGTTTTGCTCCCTCTGTGCTGTTGCGTCGTGGTCGATATTCTTGCGGCCATTTTTGTGGTGTCAAGAACAAACTGCAGCAGAATTCAAAAACTGTGCTGCAAAATGTCTTTAACCGCGACTGCATATGCACGTTCGTACACTGCGACAAATGGCGGATTCGTGCCAAATGGCGTGCGTCGTCCGCGTGCCGCGCAATTGCCACGTTCGATTTGCAACGACCGCAGGTAACTAAAAGGTAACCAAATTGGTTACCTGATCGGAGGCTACGGGTCATCGTTGCCGCTTACGGCCTCTTCTACAGGGTACAGGCGTCGCAGCCTTTGCAGTGCTTGCAGGACGTTTTTCTTCAGCCGCCACTGTCCGCCGACCGGTTCGGTGATCGTGCCGTATTGTCGCTTGTACGCCTCGCGATATGCCAGTGACGCCTCGTCGTACGTTGGGGCCACGTTTCGCACGAGTGCCCTCGCGGTCGTGATTGCCTTGTCTCTGGTGTCCTGTTTTTGGCCTGTGACATCTTCACTCGACAACCGTTCAATCGCGGCCATGATGATGCGGCCTCGCTCCTCGTTCACCGCAAGTGGCATTTCGTCTGAGTTGTTCGCAGCTATGCGTTCAAGTCGGTCTACGTCGTCTGGATCCGCCGTGCGAAGTTGTTCATTCGCCCGTTCTATCGCCGCGAGCCGCAAATGCTCCTCGGCTATGCGGTTCAGCGATTCCGTTGATTGTCCCTGCTTGCGACCGGCCCGCAGCTCGTTTTCCAAGTCAACACGCTCTGTGATTCTTTGCTCCCGCGCTTGAGCACCAATTCCAAAAAACGTCAACACGCCCAGCGCTGCGCCCATTGCCGGTCCCTCTTTTTCGAGGGAGTTTGTTATGTCCTGCGCAATCAGCGGGGTCACTTTACCTATCCACCACGCTGACGAGCCCAGGGGATCACCACCCAGTGACGTTTGGTCGCGTGATAAAAACACATCGCCGAACACCGAGCCGACCGGCGACAGTTTTCCTCGCCCGTAATTCACGATCGTCTCGCGTTTGTTGGTGTCCGTGACTTTCCATCGTCGCTGGTCTTCACCGAACACCAATCGAGTCATCAGCGAGAGGTGTTGCCCAATTCCAAACGTCATGTCAAGCAATGATCGCCCAATTCGCACCTTGCCAAAATCGTAATGTCGTGGGTCGTAGTACGCGTCCCATTCTTCATCGTCGCCGGGGGCTCCCTGGGCGACAAGCAGTCCGAGACTGACCAATCCCATGACCGCAGCTTGCGCAGCAGCCTGTTTTGCCCATTCCTCAAGCACCACCCGCCTTGCTTCTGGTGACACTTTTTCAGGGTTACCAGTTGTCCAGCTATTGTTTGCCCACACGGGGTGCCCTGTCACCCACTGAACACGGCTCGCCCACCATCGCGGCGAGAAAAACACTAGCGCCAGGCTTCTGGCAGCCTGCTCAAGTTGCCCGAGATTGGCACGTCCAGAACACACGTTGACGAAGTTTGCTATCAATCGCAAATCTGCCGTTGATAGTGCCGCTGAGTCTTGTTCCAGCCGGCGAGCCAACTTTTCAACCAAATGACGAAACGCCACCCGTCGTATCGTGTTGATAAACGCGAGACCCGATCGCTCGCTCGCTGCCAAGCCTGGCACCATCGCCAGCCAGTCTGGCAGGTAAGCGTATTCCTCTTCGCGGTTCCCTTCCGAGTCAGATCCATGCGTGACTGCCAGTTTTCCAATTTTCTCAAGTCGTACCCACTGTTCATCGGCCTCAAACTCGCGATTGATCTCATCGAGTTTGTTTTCTGACGTGAAAAACTCTCCCTTCGCAAAATCACCAAAAGCGTTTTTGATCGCCTGTACGTACCCTTTTGGCGAGGTGACGGCGAGCAAGCCGCCCTGTCGCCCAATCAACGACTGATCCCATGCTGTCAGCACTCGTCGCACTACGGCCGCCGTGGTGTATGCTGCGCTGACTCCATATTTGTAAATCACGTGTTGACTTTCGCGTCGCCACTTCCTCCGCAGCCTGTCTAATGTCTCCTTTTTTCGTTTGATCCGCGTTTGCACTTCCTGCATCTCGGGCGTAAACGTCAGGCGTTTCGCTTTCTGTGGTTTTGGGGCAAAGTCTTTGTCGCGAATGCGACGGTCCATTTCGGCTTCTCGTTCGAGCAGCAAGCGGTAATACAATGCGTCCGCTCTTTTCTCTGCCTCCCCTGATGTGATTCGCAGCTCATCCCGCGTGGCCTGCAATGCTTTCAATTGTGACTTCTTTGCCACGATCGCCGGCGACGTCACAGGCGGCGCGACGTTGTCGCGATACAACTGCCCCGCGTTCAGTTCTGCCGTAAGCTGCGCGATCGCAGCATCGATCGCTTTTTCCGTGCGTGCAATTCGTTGCTGATCAGTCAGTTCTCGCTTACCAAACAACTGAGTGTACTCAGCTTGCAGATCATCGCGTCGCCGTTTCAGACCTCTCCATTCGGCAAATTGCACCGATCCGTCATCTACAAGTGCCCGTGTGCCCTGGAGAATTGGCGTGGCCGTATCTATTGCGGTTTCCAAGTCCTCGATGCGGTTTCGCAACTGCCTCATAGCGGCGTCCAGCGCCGACTTGAGGAACAAAACCCCACCGCTGCCAATATTGGCGTTCTTCTTTGCGTCGTTTACCGCTCGCTGCAGTGCTCGGTGCTCGGCTGACAGTTCCGCCGACTGCAAGCCTGTAATTGGTGGCGCTTCTCCTCGCGTCCACAGCATTAGCTGCTCAAGCAGTCGCAACGCTGTTTTCTGATCGCGGCGAACTACCTCCACGTCTTCCATCGACAGCAGCCGATACACGCCGAGACCAGACATTGCCCGCGCTGTTTCTGCCCTCGTAATGCTTGGCACCCGGCGCGACAACCATTCATGGACGTAGCGGACTGCGCGGCGTCTGTCGAGTTCCGAGGTCGTCAGATCGTGCATTCTGATCGCTTCGCGATGCAGCTCTCTGGCAACTCGCCCGATACTGTCGTCGTCGAGCATATTTATCCGATCCAAATATCTCAAAATCAGAGGAGGCAGGTCGGAGTCGTCCAGCGGAATGTCGCCGTCAAATTCATCGTCCTCAGCGTCCTCAGCGTCCTCAGCGTCCTCAGCGTCCTCAGCGTCCTCAGCGTCCTCTTCGCCTGTTGTCGCCTGTTCCTGCCGATACGCGGCTTCTGCGTCACTGTATGCCCGTTCGACAGTCGGCTGCATGCTGTCGTTCCACAAATCCGCCAGTTCGCGTTTTGCGTACGCAACAAATGTTTGCGCTGACTCAATTGCATCGAGCACACCGGCGCGAAACAGATTCAATGCAATGCTCGTCAGTTCTCCAAGCAACTGCGCTCCCGGCACAAGGTCTGATCCAAGCCGATTTGCTGACAGCAACGCTCTTAGTCGCCCCCATCCGTCTTTTATTTCTTGCCCGACCCTGCCTCCTGTCGGGCCAGTTGGCGGTGGAGGCAATGTCGGCCCGTCAACCACTGGCGGCGATGTCGGCACATTAGTAACCGGTTCCGGCTGTGAACCTTGGCCGCCATACACGTCGTCATGCGCGTCGTCGTGTGATTCCTTCAACGCGTCGTCATCTGTCTCAAACTCGGCATCTCGCTTTTCAAGCAGCTCCTGCAATCTCTTAACCTCTGCCTCCAAGTCTTTCACCTGTTGTTCGAGTTTTGCGAGCTGGTCGTTATCCATTTCTTTACCGGGATGCGTCGCTCGCCACTCTAGCATCATGCGATTTAGTGCGTATCGGCCATCTCGCGTAATCCATGCCTGACGAGCCTGCAATCCCCGTCCCAAAGCCGTTCCGGCCACTGCCAGAGCCTCTAACAGTCGCTCGTATTCTGCAAACGCTGTCGCCGCCATCGTTCGCCCAGTCGAAGCGCGAGTGTCGTCCCCCACTTCCTGACCGTCAACTTGCGTTTCCAGTCCTGCCGTTGCGGCGTTATCCACGATCGCCAATCGTTGCAGCAGCAAATCGTTTTCCAGCGGCGAGATCGCTCGCGGTCGCTCTACCAGCTCGGCAATCAAATCATTGGTCATTTGCCGACCGTATTCGGTTTGTGACAACTCTCGCGCTTGTTCGAGGCTGCTCGCTCGATGTTGCGTATCTGGCACGACTCGGGCCGGCAGCCCTCTGGCGCTTCGCAATGCATCTGTAAATGCGTTTTTCGTCGAAAGCTCGTCGCCGATCGGCCCACCAGCGGAACCAGATGGTGGTTTGTAGCCACTGTTGTATCCGTCGTCGATCGCATTTGAGATTTTGGCGTCGTCGTAGCGTTTTGTGGCTTCATCAAACGCAGCTTCCGTGGCTTGGTCGAGGTTTGTCTTTTTTTGGCGTACCTGATTCCAAACTAGCACAGCCCCCGTTTTCATAGCGGCTATCACTTTTTCGTCACTCAGTTCCTCCGACCGCGCTCCCTGCTCGTCGAGGGCTCTGCGCATTTCGAACACAAATCGCTGAAACGTGTTCACGCCCGTTAGCATTGCGTTGCGTGCCAATTGTGCTAGCAACCTTGCCATTTCTGGCGTCAACAGGTTCCCCAAATTTGCGCCCAACGAGGTTCGCAACAGCTTCAAAATGGCTTTGGCAATTTCAAATCGCTCGTCTGCCAAGTCGAGCTGTTCCTGTCGCAGTCGTTGCTGCCGTTCACGTTGATTTTCGAGTAACTGCTGTGCTTGGTCTGCAGCGTCATCTACGTCTGGGTTTCGCACCACAAGGCGAGCCAGCGACATATCATTAGCATACGGATTTTGACGTGTTCTGGAATCCGTACGTATTGGTTCTGGCGTGAAGTGTTTTGGTGCTTTCATTTCCGGCAGCAGGCGGGCAAAAAAGTCGCGTATGACTGCTAAATCACTGTTGCTCGCGTCAAATGTCGTATACGTCAAACTGTTCGCCGGTTGCTCTCTAACCGGTATCGGCGGCAGTATAATGCGCCATTGGTTGTTGACCTTCAGCCAGCTCTCTGTTCTCAGAATGCCGTTTGATCCGCGACGCTCATAGGTCACCCCCAGAATCTTGCTGACTTCCGTTTTTTGCTTTCCTCGTGGATCGAACTGCACTTCCAGCGACGCGACAATGCCAGCGTTCGTCTTTCTGAGTTTACGTGTAATTTGTATGCTGTCGTGCTGGAGCACGGCCCCGCCGATCGCAAAAAACTCAACTATTTGCGACGCCGAATTCAGCTCTGGCAATTTTTTTGTGTTTGCGAGCGAAAAATCTCGTGGCAGCAGTATTGAATACTGCGCTGTTCCGTCGCTGTTTGTGTGATACACGATTTCGCCAACACTTATCTTGTCTGCTGCTGCTGGAATATTACCTGTTGCCAACCACCGCTGCTCGCGGTCTGTGGCGTTTAGGTTTTGCATTTCAGCCATTATTTCCCCGAACAGTCTCTCTGCTTCGGATGGCGTGTTTTCCAGCGTCAACGTGTTCATCACGTAGCGCGCATCCACCTCCGGCGACTCGGGATCGAGGCTTGCGATTGTTGTTCTGAATAACTTCATCTGTGCCGCCACGGCCACCGTCACGGTCCATGCAGTCGGCCGTGCTGGACTTTGGCCTTCACTCATGGCATCGCGTTTGATCGATACCACCACACCTCGTATTGGAGCAGGCCGCGAACGCGGCGCATCAGGCGTGTCAGATGTTGTATCATCGCTTGCCCGCGTAGCTTCTATCATCGTCAACTCTACCGGCGTCCCTGGGCTGAACCGCTCCATGACACGTTGGCACAACGCCCATTGGTCGCGCAAGCGTTCGTAATGCGAGCCGGCAGCGCCACGTTGTAGCGGTGGTAATGTTGCGTCTTGCGATGCCGCGAGAGCCTTCGCCCGTGCCGCTTTTACGAGCGGACCATATTCGGCAATCACGCCGTTTAGCCATAGTGTTTGCAGCGCCGCTGGTGGCGGTGCGTCGAGCGGTCCTGAATACTCCCCAAGCGATTCCTGAAGCTGCGTGCGTATTTGCTCTGGCGTCAGCGGTTTGTCTAGATTGTTGACGTCCATGATTTGATACACCGCCGGGCCGGCAAACGGACTGTCTTTTGCCGCCTGTCTTTGCTCGGCTGTGTACTCGTCCGGCAACGAATCAGGATCGAACGTAAACAGCGGCACTGATGGATACTGCGGCAGTACCGTGGCGTCCAGCGGAACGAATCTTGCGGACAACGGATTTTGCCCCGTGGCTTCCAGCAGCTCGATTTCCGTCTTTGTGTTCCTCTCTACCAGCTCCCAAAACAAGGCTTGATCGCGCCACGGCAAATAGTTCATTTGTCCGGTAATGGCTAGCGCATAGTCTTCGTATTCGCTTTCGTTTTGCGGTGTTTCTGAGATAACGTCAGGGTCTGCATAAATATACGCGTTGTTTCTCAGCTCTGGATTATTCAAGAATACCCGTTTCATCACCCGCCCACCAACCGCATTCAACACTTCGACCGCTCCAGTATCGACTGCGCCAGCAGCCTTTGCTGTCACATTGGCATTTAGTGTTGCCATTCGCGCCGCAAACATCGACGCCAGTCTTTTTTCGGTAGGCGAGTTTGATCGCACCCACTGATACATCGGCAGTGCCGTTGTTCCATCTTCCAACAGTTCTATTTGCCCAGTACGATTGATTCGCCCGAGCATTTGCATCTGATCGTCGATGTTGCGTAACATTTGCAAAACAAACATTTTTCGGCGACGGCGATCTTTGAACTTTCGCGATGCGTGCTGCGATATTCCTGCCGCCGCCGACGAATTTTGCAAAATTGCATCTGTGTCGCCGCTGTTGAATGCGTTGTTGATCGTGACGTTGTTTACGTTCGCTCTCTTTCGCAACATCGACGGTCCAGTGCGACTGTACTCAACATACAGGTCTCGCCCCGTTATTTCCGCCGTAGTAATGCCTGCCTCCCTCAATCGGAAGTGTATCCAGTCGATCGGCGAGGCTGGGGCGTCAATTTTTATTGCGTCCACGGCACGCATGATTTTGCGATATTCGTCTAGTGGAATGACGGTATATTCCCCAATCATGTGCTCTTGGCCCGGAATTGGCCCCTTCAACGTCACTGGAATCGACATCATTTCGTCAGTCAAATACACCCTCACCGATCTGTTAGGCAGCGGGGGCTCTTGTGGCATTGACAGTGTCACCCATCGCTGCCGCTCAACCTGCCGCCGCATAATATCGTTGAACGCTATGTCGATCGGCGCGTCTATTTCCAGTTCATTCTGTGCTACATACTCCTCCAGCATTTTGCCCATCGTGGCTGCGAATGTGATAACGGGCTTAAATCCTTGCCGTACCGATTCGATGATTTGATCGGCCGCCGTGTCTACTTTCAATGCAAACAGCATGTTGTCTACGGCTCGCCAAAACATCGACGAAAACTGTATGCTCGCGACCTGTCCAGAAAACCTGCCATCCTCTTTTAGTGAAGCGCCGCCCTCTCCCAGCAGATCATTCGAAATAGCGTATATCAGCTTTTGTAGCGGTTCGTCGAAGTCTCGCAAATCTCTGTAGATACCCGTAAGCTCGTCCTGCTTGTCCAAGTCTACTTTCACCTCGGCGACCGTGAACTCTATGCCTTGGTATGATTTTTCGCGACGCATCATCTCACCAGCGCGTGCCAACATTTCCGCCATCACCTGCGCCATTGGCCGACCGTATTTGTCCAGCAGTGTCGGCAATTTGTTGGCGTTTCCGCCTACCGCAAATCTCATGGACGTTTGGGCATACAATGACATCACCACAGGGTTTTTTGCCCACGTGGCAGACAGCCAAACTCGCCCCTTGCTTGACCGCAACAATTCGCGTGCAAATGCGGCTTGGTTCGGCGCCGCGTATGTACCATCTGGGTTTTTCTTCCTCCAGCCTGTCTCCGCTTGTCCACCGGCTGTATGTGATTCGTCCATAATAATGAACGCGTACGGAGCCAACTCACGAAGCAGATCGCGACGCTCCGTTTCCTTTCCTTTGTGCGTTACTGTTTGCGAATATGTGGTCCAAATCGCGTCCAGTGGCTTGCCGTCGAGCAGCTTGACCTGTCCTTTCGCTATGCTTTTGCCATCTTTCAATTGCCCGATTATGTGTCGCAATTCTTTTTCAGCTTCCGACGACTTGCCTCTCAATATGCGATCGGGGGCACCTTTCAGCTCAATTTTTATTTGCTTTTCTTTACCGCTCATGTCGTTGGTAATCAACGCAACGTAGAAATCATCTGGCTTGTCTTCGCCAATGTCGGCCATATCTCGGTACATGTCGAAAAACAACGCTGCTTTCGCCGTGACAAACAACGGCACCATGTTGTTCAGCCGTGCCCATTTTTGCATTGCAGCGGCCACACGCCCCTTTCCGACCCCCGTTTGATCGCCGATGATCATCCCGCTGTTTCGTTTGTGCGCTGCTATGGCAAACGCAAATGCTTGCACCTGCTCCTTTGACAACGCCGCAAAATCTGGATCGTTTTCTTCGTATTGGAGTTCGTTGCGAACAAACGCACTCAGCGGCCCTACTTTTTCGATTAGCGCATCTGTCGCTGCAATCAATGCCGCTTGCATGTTTACCGGCACAAGCACGCCTACCGTTTCATGCGGGGAATCCACTGCTGGCATGTACGGCGTTTGAAATTCTGTGCCACTCTGCTTTTGAGCGTCAACGATGGCCAAGTCCGCAAGCACAGATTCCGTAACCGTCATGCCGGCGGATGCTGTCGGCAGCTTTTCGTATGTCGCCTTTTGCATCACCGACAGCACTTTCCATGCTTTCTCCAGTTCTGCACCCAGTCGTAGGATAACGTCGCTTGTCATTAGTGTCTTGAGCTTTGCAATGACAGCGCGATATCCCCTCACACCTGTGTCTACGATCGTCTTCAATAAACCCAGCGCCATGTCGCGCAGTTTTTTCGACTGCTCCGTCGTGAGTGGCAAGTTCATGCCAAGTGTCGTTGACCCCGGCGGACCCAGAATTTCAATCATGTCGTTGACAAACGACATGATTGTCGTATTCGTGCCGGCGTCGCCGGCGCTTACATTGTTGGTGCCTCCCCCAGTTCCTGCAGGCACGACTCCAGTTCCCCCAGGATTGCTTCCTCCGCTTCCTCCCCCGTCAGCAGATCCCCGTCCTGAATCTGTTGCGGGAACGTCATCGGTCCCAGCCCCCGTGAGTCCAGAGCTGCCAGGAACGCTGGATTTCGAATTTGGTCCGCTACCGGTTGTTCTGCGTTTCCGCCTCCCCACCCCCCTTGCCGTAGCAAGAAGCGTTTCAGTAAGCGGACGGCCACCCTCGGATCCTCCATTTCCTCCAGTGCTCTGATCTTCAGTGCTAGCAGGTCGAGGTACTCGTGCCATTCCAGAACTGTCGTCTCCGGCCGTATCGGCACCTCCGCCCCGTCCACCGTCCCCATCACCCCTCGCGGCCTGAATGCGATCGGTGGGCAGTTTGGCAGGATCCACGAAGTAGTCATTTTTCAGGTTCTCCCAAGTATTGTAAATGAATGGCGCTTTTATGGTTAATGGTGGGACGCGATCGCCGACCGCCACCGTACCCAACGGCCTTACAACAATGACATCAACCGGAAATTTGGTCCCTTGCCTGTTATACAAATCGCCAGCCACAGTGAACATATGCGTAATGTCGAACGTATTAAACAGCCATTTGTAAAACCGGCCATTTTGTCCTCGTGTGTATGCCAATTTTCTGGTAAGTTCGTCGTCAGTGGGCGTTCCTTTGGCACCCAACACCAACACCGCGCTTCCGCCCTCTGGTAAACCAGCCAAAGCTTTTGCCGCAATTGCATGGTCGCGCTGCGTGGTTACGAGGTCGCCTACCACAAACGCGGCTGTTTGGCCGTTCTTTTGCACCGTTCCAAACGGTGGATTGAGCAGCATCACGTCAGGATTTTCGCCATCCACTTGAGGCACGTCGTGCGTAATGGCGTTGTCCTCGGTGACGTTGAACCCCTGTGTGCGCAGTGCGGCCGCTCGTGCTGGGTCCAGTTCATTCGCATAGGTGTTTTCTGGCGTCGCCTCAATCAGCAGCATGCCGTTTCCGGCCGTGGGCTCGTAGACCACATCCTCCGGCATTACTTGCCCGAGACGCGACACGAGATACGCCAACGGAATTGGAGTGCTGTACTGTTGCAGCTCTACCTGTCCGCTGGATCGCGTGCCCAGTCGTGGCTGCTGATCATACAGCTTCAACAATGCGTCAAACGTCTGAAGTGGCGATAATCCGTCTACCTTGGCTTTTTCGATGATGCTGCGGGCTGCGAGCACCACCCCCACCTCAATATGCTCCTCAAGCTTTCGGGTGTTTGCCAATGCCTCTTGTCCGCTCGCGCCGCTTGTCGTGATTTCGACGCCTAGCTTGGGAGCTATTTCGTTTCTTGCTTCGCGGATGTTGTATGCACGTCCCTGCAAAAATGCCCATCGAAAATACGCGGGCACATCTGCCCAATCGTTTACCGGCGGCTCCGTTTCTGGCACCAATGATTCGCTCGCGTTGGCGCCAAAATCGAACGACGTGTCTGGTTCTCCCGTTGCTGTCGCGTCAGCTTCCATGTCTCCCAGAACACCGTCTGCTATCAGCGCGTCTTCTACTTCTTCGCCGAACCCCCTGCTGTTGATGTCCTGCCCTGTTTGTGCTGCAGTTTCGCCAACCTGGCTGCCGATAGCGCTAGCTCGGTCAATATCTTCCTGCGAGATTCCCGTTTCTTTGGCCGCATCTGCTAATCTCCTGTAGTGGTTTGTTTCCGCTGCCGCCATTTCCTCGTCCGTGTAGTTGGCGTTTGCCACCTCCGCGTCCGCTATCAACTGCTCCATCAAATAGTCTGCAGGGTTTCTGTTTTCCGGCACCCGCAGTAGTCCACGGGTAACCAGTTCCGATGCCCAGTCATCGATCGTTCTTCCCCTGTTGTTCATTACACTCAGCATGCCGCTTTCCCGCCATCCCTGCTGGTCTGTGTCTTCGTTGGATACGAGGCCACCGCCGTCGCGGATTATTTGTCGCAGTTTTGGTGCCGTCTGCGCATCGCTTGCCGGCAACAGGGCGTTCAACAATGCCGGCACCATGTTCCGCAATGTGTTCGATTCAAACCATTCCGCATTGTCCAAAAAAAACGAATCTGTTTCTGCGTTTTTGGCTTTTACGGCGTTCCACAGTTTTTGTGCTTCACTGCGCACTGCTTCCCGCGTTACGAATCCTGTATAGCTTTTTTCGATTTGCCGCCTGATGTGTCGTAATACCGCTGTTTTGACCGTTCGCCGTGGTGACGACTCGTCATCGGTAGTTGGCGTCGTGTCGTCGTCGCTAACGTCTATTGCAGGCTGTTCTGCTTCTGCTTCTGCTGGCTGTTCTGGCTGTTCTGGCTCTGCCGCTGTTTGGTTCTTTTCAGTTCCTGTGATCTTGCCGGGCAGCGGCGTGATTGCGTTCAAGTCGGCGGGGTTCCGCCGTTCCACGATCCATGCTCCCGCGTCATCTGGCGGTGTCGTGTTTGCGACAATTTGTCCCATTGGCACCCATCGCTCGCTCGTTTCGGGGGCTGGTGCTTCTGGTCGATCAATCAGTCCGTTCTCGATCATTGACGGCACTGTTTCAGCCCATTCCTCGTCGGTCAATCCCGAGTCTGGAGGATTTTCTGGCAGCTCGGGCGCTACTCGCTGGGTGACCGTCCGCTCTTTTTGCTGAATAACGATCAGCACCTGCGTGGGATTGTTCTTCACTGGCTGCACCACTACCCTTTGTTGCGGCAGTAGTGTTGTCGTTATGGTGCCGTCAGCGTTTTCCGTTACTTGGTCTGGTCGGCTAACTGGCCTGAGTGCTGGTGTGACATCGCGATCGGCAAACAGTGTGTTTTGTTGCCGTGGACCGCCCTCCTCGCCTGTTGTCCCGTCGTCATACACAAAATACCGTGGTTGCGACTCGCCGCGCGTCAGCACCGTAGCCACGCCTTCCAGTGGATCCGGCTCTGCCTCTGGAGCTGCTTCAGGCTCTTGTTCTGCCTCGGGCTCTGCCTCGGGTTTAGGCTGGTCCTGTGGTTCGGACCTTCGCTTGCGTGCCGCCGTCCGCGTTCGTTCCTCTCGGCCTTTCTCCACCGCTGGGGACCACGCCGCAGATTGGCCACCGAGCAGGCTGTCAAATACCGCCTTTACCTCCTCGGATATTTCGTTTTCCAGTGGTGTCCCGGTAATTGCTTGATAAATAACTCGCATCCACGCCTTCAGCTTCGCGAACACAAGTCGCAGGGCTTCGATTGGCGTTTCGCCGTCGTATAGATACCGCTCAAACGACGAGGCAAACAACTCTTCCTCGTCACGTGTCCACGCGGTTTTCTTCGATACACCCAAGGCTTCTGCTGCTACGCTGTTATCAAACGCACTCATGTCGCGTCGGAAAATGTGCGCCAATTCGTGAACGATCGTTGATATGTCGCCTGTTTTGAAAACATGGATAATGGCTTTGCCGTTGGCCAAGAACTCCACGGCGCCGCGATTCTGTTGAAACAGAATACTCGGCATATCTGCGGTTGTCATCACCGCATTTTTGGCCAATACCAATGGCCCGATTTGCAACACCTCAGTCGCGCTTTCGACCACTTGGCGATGATTTGCGCGATTGTAAAAATACCCGTGTCGCTCTGGATCGTACCCCACTTGCGTCCACAGTTTGGCTTCGGGATCCGTGCCGTTGATGATGCCTTGCATTTTGGCGTGCGCTACGTCGGTCGCCATCGTCCGCCATTTGGCGGAAATTGTTGCGAATGGTCCCTTCGGCCCACCCTGAGCAATTTCCAGTGCGCCTTTTTGCGCCTTTTCAGTTTGCTGAAAACTGGCATTTGCTGCGTAGGCTATCGGCGTATAACTTGTGTACTCCTTGTAATCGGTGCCGTGGTAGTGTATGGCATTCACCCATACGTTTTTTTGTTCGTACGACGGAATATCAAGCCGCAGCCACACCTGCTGGTTGTCTCGGAGCTGTTGCGGCCCTGGTAGCGTGTGTTGCTTCCATTTTTCTTTGATGGTCTTCCGCAGTGTTTCTACCTGCTGTTCGGTCGTCGGCGTCGGCGCTGCCGCAAATGTTCGCACAGGCAGCCGCATATCGACGGCGGCGGCAAACTCGGTTTTCGACACTTTACCGGCCGCGAGCTGCTTTGCCATTTGTTGCAGCTCGGGTACTCGCGGGCGTCTGCCCGGTCGTTGTCCTGCCGCGTTGGTGTCCACCGTCTGCTGGCTTGGGCCATCGAATAGCTCGTCGCCATTTTCGATGTACTGCACGCGATCCTGCGACGTAAACATCGCCCCTGGCGGCGGTATCGTCACTTTGCCATTTTCGCGTTTCAATGCCGCCGCTGTGAGGTATCTTTCTCTTTGCGGGTCATAGTAATATCTGGCTTTCTCGCTGTCTGGCGGATTTCGCCAATCGTCGTAGTGTCCTTCGATTTTGCGTTGCTGCACAAGCTTGCCAAACAGTGCGTCAAACTGCTCTTTCGTCAGACCAGGCGCAAGGCTCCGCCACTCTGATATTGGCATTGCCGCGCCGTTTTCCATCGCCAGATCCGTCATTCTGGCTCGCAGCAGCAATCTGTCTTCTGGCGGCAAGTCATACACCTTCGACCGTTGTGCCGGCTGTCCAGGCTGCCGCAAGGCATCTTCGCCGATGTCCGCCTCGTTGCTGAGTCGCACCGTCATCTTTTCAAACCACTGTTCAACCGTTCTCTGCTTGCCCTCCTCATCGCCCTCGCGTACCCATCGTTTTGCACGACTCGTCATCAGCGCCAATGCTGCTTCTCTTTGACCTTCGTCGCTTATTACCGTTTCAAGCTCCGCCGCTACTCGCTCATATTCGGGGCGCTGTGGTTCTGGCAGTGCTGCGTCGTCCTGTTCGCTCGTGTCGCCGCTTCGCGGCGGTGCGCCACGTCGTCGCCGACTGATGGCTTCTGATAGCGCATCGGACGTTATGTCTTCTGTTGACAAGCCGAGCGTTTCAGCCGCGTTGAACAGTGCCGCCAGTTTTGTTTGTCCTCCACCAAGCAAATGAAACGCTCGCAGACTGCCATCGGCGGCCACTTGCGTCGGCCGCTCTCTGTATCGCATAAACTCCAGCACGTCATCTTGTGACCATGCTTCTGCGCCGTACGGTATTCCGATGATTGCTCGCTCGGCCACCTGCGTATCGAGTGCATCGGTCAAATCGGCCCATGTATGCGAAATGCTTCTCGGACTCGTTCTGCTCTTCTGCACGTTTACCATCACGTTTGACCCGAGCGCCGTGACGTTCTCAAGTGGCTCTCGCAAATCGTGCAACAGTTCTACTGTTTGCTCGTCACTTCCGACTACGTCGGGCAACACTATTGTGACGTTTTCGCGATTGTCGGGCTGCACCATGTTCAGCAATTCGCGATACCCGTACAGCACGTCCCCCCAATTCACAGGTGTTGCTTTGTCGCCTTGCTTCAGCTTCTTCTTAAACTTCGTGAATGCCCCAGAATCCACAAACACCTTGCCGCCATCGTTTGCGTAATTTGATAGCTTTTTCCGTATGCTCATTGTCAACGGCCGGTACAGCGACACACCAACCGGCTCGCCCTTGTCGATATGCCCCGTCAATTCTGTAACGGATCGGCTCAATCCACTTGCGTATGATCGTGATGGCGTTTCGCTGTCTTCACTGTACGTGTTGAACACTTCATCATCGGCGATATCGGCCCAGTCCTGCAGGCCGACACCAACGACCTGATCGCGCATGCGCTGCATTTGATCGAACGCATCCGCTTGTTGCACCCTCCGCCTCGGGTCATCTTTGTCCGTCGATGCGTAGGCAATGCGTGCCAGTTCAGCGAACCGATTCACGAAAGCATCTCGATCGGTTATGTAATTTTGTGCCGGTTGTTCTGGCTGTTGTTCCTGTTGTTCTGCCTGTCGTTCTGGCTCGGCTGCGGTGTCGCTGCCGTCCATCACGCCGAGCATGCCTTGCGCCTGTCTTAGTATATCTTCATCTAATGTGCCTGTTTGGCTGCTTGACGTCGTTTGTAGCGGCGTTGTCGGTGTTTCCGGCGGCTCTGTCGCTTGCGGCTGCGGTGCGACATTTGGCGGAGTCTCGATCGTCGGCGGTATGTCTATTGTGTCAGTTGATGACGATCCGTCGCCAAAAATTGCCGTTATTGCATCGTCGAACGCTTGTGTTGTCTCGGCGTCTGGCGGTGCTAGCGGCGCTTCGCTTTCCGGCTCCGCCTGCGGTGCGTCCGCCATGAACTGTTTCCAACCGTTCGGATCGCTGTCCATAGCGTTCCTGATTTGCCTCGCAAGCGTCGCTCTTGCTTTACGATTTATCGTACCGTTTGCCGGCGTGGCTGGACTCATGCCCGCTTTTACGGCCTTTTTGTATTTGTCGCTTGATGCTCCATCTTGGAGCCACGCTTTCATTGCCGCCGGCATTTGGTCAGCCGGCGACGGCGGCGACGATTCTGGTTGGTCTTGCGACAATTGCGGCGTTGCAGCGGGTGTCGGCGGCGACGATTCTGGTTGGTCTTGCGACAATTGCGGCGTTGCAGCGGGTGTCGGCGGGGGCGGAAGTGTCGGCATTGTCTGCGGTGTCTGATTCTGCGGCGACCAGTATTGCTGCATTCGCTGCTGTGCCACGCCCAGGGCGGACGGCGCATTCGCCATGCCACCCATCATCACCGTTTGCACGATCGTGTCCGCGATGTTTCTTCCCATCTCCTCCGCTGACAGGTTTGGATTGACGCGATACCAGTAGTCCGTTGCGTCTTGCGTGACCGTCGTCAACACTTCTTCCGGCACTTCGATTATCAAATCACTGCTGAGGTTTTTCAGCACCGCACGCATTGTCGCCGGGGCGTTTGCTGCCCCCAGTGTCGTCGCGTTAGCGATTCGTGATTCGATGCCTCCCCCAAACAGACGCGCCGATGCTGCCGCAATTCCGCCTTCAAGCGCCGCAATCGTGGCGGCGTATTTCAGTCGTTCAGCTCCAACAAGCCCGGCGTCTGTCGCTCGGGTGAGCGCGTCGTTTCCAGACGTCACGGCAAATCCCGCAGCTTTTGCATACGCTCCGCCAGGCGTCATTGCCGATTGCAAGACGCTTTGCACTGCGCCACCAAACATCCGGCTCAAGTACGGCGATAGGTCGTCTTGCCGTGCCCCCTCACGCGCCTCTGCGAATCTGTCGGCCTCGCGACTCAGTTCGTCTGCTGCTGTATTGCCTGTGGCGGCGTCGATTGCCCGAACGGCTGGGCCGATAAAACGCGGCACCGTTTCTGCCGCTGCGCCGACTACTTCGCGACCTATCGCAGTGAAGCCCATAGCCTGTTGCATGTTTCGCAGCTTGTTACGCTCTGCTGCTACCTGCTGCTCTCGCAACATGCTTTCATATTCTGCGAACGCCCGCTGTGCTTCTGGGGCTTGTTGCTGCCGCCTGTGCTGTTGCTGCACGTACAAGGCTTGAGCTGCTGGGTCATCTGGGTAGAAGTCTCGCCCTTGCTGCGTCCACGTGTCATGCTGCTGCTGCTGTTGCCGCTTCCATTGTTCAAACCCCTGCTGCCGTCGCTGTTTTACGAACTCCACAGCGGCCAATGCTTGCGATTGCGGATCCTGTTCGTACCTGCCCATGAAATTCCGCATTTCCTTCTCGGCGGCAATGCGGTCTTGTTGCTCTTGCGCAAAATTAGCCAGCGCAGCCGGATCGCGCATTCGAAGCGTCTCTGGGTCGCTCGATGATATGTAACTGCCTCGCCCAAAACGCTCGCCGTACCGCGTGTCGGCCCTGCTCGCGTCTTCCGCCGCTTGTTGCAGCTCGCCTGCCTTTTGTGCGTTCAGCCGTCGCGCAACTTCTGCAAAGTATTTGTTTTTGCTCATGGTTGTTTGTGTTGCGTGAAATGTGTGGATTAGCGTCCGGGGGCCACATCAAACCGATAGTGAGGCGTACGTCTGGATTGTACTGGTGGTGGGGGCGGTGGTGGCGTCAGGTCATATCCGCCTGCTGCCAACACCTCCAGCAAAACCGTCAGCTCTTGCATTTCTTGACTGCCTAATCGCGGCGGACCCTTTGCGGTCAATTCTGCTACACGACCAAGCGCTTCAATGGCGTCCGAGTCGGCGTTTTCCGCTGCGAGTTGAAATTGCGAATTTAGCTTTGAATTTGCTGGCTTCGTCGCGACTGTTGATAACGGTGTTGTAGCCGGTGTCTGTGTGTTTGCACCACTGCGAATGGCATTCGCCCTGTCGCCGTAGTTTGATTCGAACACTCGCGGCTGTGACTGTGCCGGCGGTGCGTTTGTCGGTTGATATGGCGACACGTCAAACGGCTCAAGACCAATGTTCTCCGTATACACACGCTCCCTCGCCTCGAACCGCCGTTTCGCAGCATCCAGCAATTTCTGCTGGCCATCTGGTGTTGCCGTGTCATACATTGCATCCCCGACCGGTGTCGTGGCTGTTGCGAGGCTGTCATACACCTTTTCAAACTCGTCGATTCGCTGCTTACGAGCATCGTTCATCGCTTTTTCTTGTGCCAATTGCGCTTTTTGTGCGGCTGCAAACTGCAATTGCGCGGCTTGACTGTCCCCTGCCGACCCGGCCCCTTCGCCGCCCATGCCGATCGGATTCCATTCTGGCAGCCCATTAGATCCTACCCGTCGTTGCATCATGCCAAGCTGCGGATGCAAATAAAACTGGTCATTGATTTCCTGCTCTGGCGTAATCACCTTTTGTGACGGCATGATGGCTGACAACTGCTGCTGATACCGCACCGCCGCCCTCGCTTTTACGTCGTCTGGCAGGTTGCTGCTGACCACGTTTGCGTAAAAGGCTTCCTCCATTTTTTGCATTTGCTGCTGCTGTTGAGGACTGAAATCGAGTCCTGCATCTTTTCGTTCTTGCACGCCTGCCTGCCATCGTGCGGCAATGTCGGCTGCCTCTCGCTCAAACTGGCTTTGCCGTGCAAATTTCTGCTCTGCTTCCCGCTGCATGGTGGCCTGTTGAAATGCAATCGCATCTCTCTGCCGCAACGCTTCGTCCTGCATTTGTCGCTGTTGCACATCATACTGATACAGCCGCAAGTCTCTGTCAGCTTGTATCTGCCCCTGCAAATACTCCTGCTGCATGCGGCCATGCAGGTCTTGTTGCGACTGCATAGCGTTCAGGCCATACTGTGCAACATCACGGTCCAGCGTGTTTTGATGTTGCAGCATGTCACGATAGAATTGATACAGGTTCTGCCGCTGCTGCTGTTCTGCCTCAGCTCCGAACTGTCGCCTGTCGCGATCCGTTTGTGCCTGTATGTCCAGCAGTTGCTGTTGCCGCCGTGCTCGGGACTCGCTCTCTTGCGTTTTGCGATCTGCTTGCTGCTGCTGCTGGGCAAACTGTTGTCGATATCTTGCGTCTGCTGCTGCCTGATCGGCCGCAATGTTTGCTCGCTGTGCTGCTAACGCTGCCGCGTACTGTTGCTGCTGCTCTGCCTGGTCTCGTTCCGACTGCCGCGACTGTCGCCCTGCCGCCGCAGCTCGGCGTGCCTGCTCTTCCTGCTGTGCTTTCGCAGCGCGCCGCTGCATGGCCGCGTCCAGCGACTTCATGTAGCTAGCTCGCGTGCTTGCGTACGACGGCTGTCCGGCGGCAGCCGCTCGCGTTCGTGCCAATTCGATATCGCCCGGCACTCGGGGAGACTGTGGAGCCATTTGCGTGTACTTCCGTGCGTCAATTATTGTTTCCAAAGTACGAACGAGGCAGACCCAGGCGTGTTGTCACTGGATTCAAGGATGCAGCGTACATCGGGTTGTTGGCAATTCTGTTGCGTTCCGCCTCTTGCAACTGCAACTGCTGACCATACAGATTTGCCGTTCTGTCAAACGCCGTGTAGTCGTCCTGGAGGCTGCCTAGGTAACCAAGCCGCTGCCCGGTAAGCTGGTTTTCCATGCCCAAATTCTGATTTGCTTGTGCGTTCAGTGCTGCCGCCCTGTTGGCGAGTGCCGACTGGTATGCGCCACTTAGCTGCGTATCGGTCCCGATTCTGTTCTGCAACAACTGGTCTTCCAAAGCCAAACGTTGCCGCTGGTTGTCAAAATTTTGCCCTCTTGCCAGCGAGTCGTAGACCGTCGTATTTCCCAGTCCCCGCCTAATCGCCGAATACTGAGCTGCGGCCAGTGCGGCCCGGCTCTGTGCGTCCAGATCGGCTCGCATTGACTGCCCGTACTGGTCGATTCTCCCCATGTTACGATCGCGAGTTGCAGCCGCGTCGGCTACAACCTGTTGCTGCCCGGCTCGCAACCGCTGATACGCCAGATCGCCCATGCTTCGCGAATTGGCGATTTGCTGCTGATAACCAGCCATCACCGCCGCCTGTCTCGCTGCAGTGCGGTCCATGCTCTGCTGGCCAGCCTGCTGCGAGGCCATTGCCAACTGCGTGTAGTCTGCTCCTGGCTGCAGCATCGGCATCGTTTGAGCTGTTGGTGTGTACGCCGGCAGGGCACCCAATTGTGCGTAATTACCTGCCGCCTGCCTTGCCGGCTGGCGGCGGCCTGTCGTTGGCAATGGCATTTCTGTCTCCTACGAGTCAGTGTTTCTGAATTTCGTCACCACAAACGCCCAATCTCGCGTATCCGCTGCAGCCACGCCGATCCACGTAAGTCTCAGCACGAGTTGCCCAGCCGCGTCGATGTAGGAATTCCAGTTGAGCCACTCAGAGGGTATCGCCGCACCGCCGAGGGGCACTATTGTCACATGATCCCGATCATTGCGTGCCGTGTAAAGCGCGAACGATGTCAAAAACTCCTGCCACGATAGGAAACCGGCCGCTCCCCCGCCGGCAAATGCTATCGACGTTTTGATTTTGAACACCTGCGTGATCATCGAGCCATAATTGATCATCACACCGCTTGTGTTACCGAGATTCGGATCCAGCTCTCCGGTTCCATCGCCGGAAATGAAATGAAACCCCGTGTCTGTTCCAACCGACCAGTGCTCTACGCCACCACCTGCCAGAACTCTCTGCGAGTTGAATTCGCGTTCATCCCAATGTAATCGAAGTTGCGTGCCATTGTTCTGAATGGCCACTTTCGCAGCTTCTACGGCAAACCCCAATGCCTCCACCGCCGCAGATCGTGCGACAATGTTGCCAGCACCAACAAACACCGTGCTTTGAAAAAAGTTTGGGGCAGTGCCGGTCGCGTTGATATTGTACTGAGGCGCACCGCTTTGTGAACTGCTGTTGACTTCACTGTCTAGCCCGTTTTTCGGCTCTATTGACAATCCGTCGTCTGTTTCGAGCAGTCCGCCACCTGACGCGAGTCTCAATGCAATTTTGCCGTGGGAGTCGATCGTGACGCCGCGATTAGTAACGATCAAGTCGGGTGTCGCCAAAATGCCGAGCGCCCGCCGTGTCAGCGGCGTGGCGTTTGGGTCGTTCGCTATTCGGCCGAGTCCGACCGACATCGGATCAGACATGTCACTGTGTCCTTAGCGTGCGAGTTGATGTCGGCGTGCCCGGCTCGGCCATGATTGTGAGCGATTCTAACGCCCACGGTGCCAGGGCCGTCAGTCGCACATATCCGCGTTCGATGTGCGAACGCACCCACGTGCAGCGGCCTCGTCCCTTTTTCATTCGCCCGAGAGATCGTGGTCTCACCCGCAATGCCAACTCCTCCGATCTGGCGCTACACACCTCAATGGTCACCGTGTCAGAGCTTTCTGACAACTGGCCCTCATAGTTTGTGATTAGCGTATCGGCAAACGGACCCAGCATTACGAAACTGTTGATAGGTGGCCCGTCATCTGACGTTGCGTCTACGTCTACGATGCGAATATACCCGTCTTGCCCATACTCCATAATCCTCCTGTCGGCGTCTGATCCGCCGTACAGCAAATGTGTGGCCAGGGGATTTAATACGTCGCTCGCGTATGTGAATGGCCACCATGCCTCGTTTCGCACATCCCACACGTAATGAACCGTTGCACCGCCAGCTTTGGGGGTGATATACACGCGAACGGCCATCGCACGATCGTCCCACAGCAAACGAATGACGCTGGCATCGATGTTTATGTCGGCCAATCGCTCATCAATTGATGCTGCCGTCAGCCGGTTTGGTATTCCTCCTTGCGGATCCATTCGGTAGATTCCGCCACGCGACCCGAAAAAGTAAATAATGCCCTCCGGCGACTGACACCACGCTTTTCCGTATGCTATGCCGGTGATGTCCGTCACCGACACATTCAGCCCGCCCTCTGCCGGGTTTCCGAGCAGCTTGCGGATTGAGTTTGCGCCCCCGATGATCAACACATCATCCGTTGTTGGTATCAATGCGGTTACGATATCGGCGTTTTTCCCATATCCTGCGGTTACGTTTCCGGCAACCGCCTGTGTTATCGTCTGCACGTCTGGAGCATATTCCCAGTTCAGTGGATCGCCCACCGCCGACATAAACACGTTGTTCGGATCCGTGCTCATTCCTGACAACACAACACGACCACCCCAAATTGCTATCAACGCACACTTTGAGCCAACTCGCCGCACGACACTCGTTCCGCCACTGGTGTACGCTCCGTTGCCGACTGAGCCATTTAAGCTGAACGTGTTTGCTGTCAACACCGTTATCGTCCAGCTCCCATTTGCCGCTGTGTTGCCCGCCACGCCAGCTATCGTTGTCTGGTCTCCTGTGATGTATCCATGTGCCGCGATTGTGATAACGACCGGTGTCGCGTTTGTCGCCCCGGTGACAGTCTTGCTTTCAGGCGTTTGCTGAGGCAGTGTTCCGCTTGTTGCCTCCCACGTCGCCATCAAATTCGCGCTCGTGTCATAGTATCGATAATTTGCTCCATCGCAAAAATAGATGTCTTGGAAAAACGGCTCGGCATAAATGACCGGCGGCAGCGCAGAAAACGCCTCCGTTCCAGACTCAATGGCCGTCACCCCGGCGGTGGTCACCACGGCGGCCGTTCCACCTGCAATTGCTACGATTGTCGTTGTTCTTGCTCCTACCGGTATAGGCGTCCCAGACTCTAGGTCACGAGCCACGCCGTTTTCTGTCACTCGCAAATCTCGCGACGGGCTGCTGCCGGTTTCAGTGACGCGGCTGTCAACATCTGGCGGTGCGGTCACATGGGCGATACATTGGCCGGCGGCTGCTCCATTGACTCTTGCCGTCGTGTATTTCGTGAGCCCTGACCGTGATGCTCCGCGGTTTCGGCCGCTTCGTGGATCCCACGCCACCACGTTCTGACAATCCGCACTCGAAAATCCACCTCTGCCGCCGGGTTGTCGCGACAGTGCGGACGCCTCATTGAGTCCCTTCACTGGAAACTCTATTGTCATTTGTTTTGCGGGCATTACGGCACCACAAAGGTAAGGCAGGCCGTGAGGAAATCAGCCGCGCCCCCTGCTGTTGGCACGACTACGGTAATTGTCTGTGCATCGCTGATTGCCGCGTTCGCCGCAATGATATCAGCCGCCGTTGTTTCAACGTAGGTGCCCTGTGTTGTCGCTGTGCCTGCTCCCGGAATCACTCCAGTCGTCAACACGTTAGCCCCGTTGTTCATCTTGAAATTTACTACCGTCGTGGCTGAGGTGTTCATGTGCGCGACCGACGCAGCCACCAAATGACCTGTTTTCCCTCGCCATCGATAATTGCACCCACGCGGCAATGCCACGGCTGCTCCCAGCGTGTTGTATGTCGCCGCCGGATACGTGAGCTGCACGTGTCGCACCATGTCTATCGTGCCGACCGAAAGACTTGTGATTGCCGTTGCTGTTGGAAGTGCAGCTCCGGCAATTACCAGCGAGGTATCGCTTGCCGACGTGCAAATGCCATAGTATGACGTTCCCGCTATGACGACACGTACTGGAAGCCCCACCGCGAAATAATCGTTGGCACCTCGTTGTACGCCGGACACATCAGCGCCACCGAAAAAGCTGATAATCGACGATGTTGTTACTGATGCTGTCTGATACGCTGCCTGCGGCACGGTACGCCAATCGGCGACAGCCCTAGGCTTCCAGTCCGTCCCGTCATACACCAGCGAATCGCCAACAATCGGCAACGGAAACGAAAATGCAGGGTCGGAGAAAAGCTGCCTGCGGAACGTCAGCTTTGTGAGCGACTTCGAAACGCTGCTCTGCGCAAGCTCCAGTTGATCGTCTTCTGCCACGGTTGACGCTGGAGGCAATTGAGAAATTGACGTGCCCATCGTGTTTTCAGTCCGTTCTGTCTGTTACGGTTACCGGTATGGATCGCCTAGCAATATGCCCGTTCGCGGTGGCATTGATTTCGATCGTGTACTGCAACGAAAGATCCAATGCTAGCGATGCTGGCATTTTTCCCTGATACTTGCCGTTACTTCCCGCCACATACGCCATCGTCACGGGACCATGCACCAATGTCCCTGACGCCACGCCCGTAGCTGCGGCAAGTGAATATGTGTGGTACAACGTGAATGTTACTGTGCCATCGTTGATGTACTCACCATTGGTTGACTGTTGTAGCCATGTCCACTCAACGACTGTGTCATTTTTTCGAAAAATGGTTGCTGTCACGGATTCACCTCGACAATTCCTCGCAAGCCGACGCTGGTTACGACCGTGCCTCCGACGTGACTGACTATCAGCACATCACCACGCAAATACGAGCGCAGCTCAAGCATTCCGTGCAAAAAGTCTGGTTCACTTCTCTCAAATACGCCATACCGCATTCCCGTAAACATCGCCACATATCGCGGTTGCGTGATGGGCCATATTCTGCTGGCACCTCCACCGCCGCCTGCCAACGACCTCCCCGCAGCTCTCAAGCCCTGCGACGCGAACCCCCGCAGTGTAAATCTGCCGCTGCTCATCTCACACCTTGCTCAGTGTCGTTGTCGATCGATTCCCGCTTGCATCCAGCCCGCTGTAGTCAACCGTGAACGTGCTGCCCCCGATTGTCAGCGTATACGTTTCCGCAGCCGTCTGCGCGTCACTGCACGCACCCACCAACGCCGTCAACACAAACGTTACGCGGTCAATGATGATCGTCTGATTCGCTGTCGTCGCCAGCCCTGATTGTATCAACGCAATCACGCCGGCCTGCATCGCCCCGACATCGGAATTCATTCGGCCTCCAACCAGTGCTGCGGGAAGCCGCGTCTGAATGTCGTCCAGATCGGACTGAGCCGTCGCCTGAGCCGCACTGGTTGCCAGCCCGGCCTGTATTGCCGTGATCGTCGCTGCCGCCAGCGCATTCGCTTGTAAAATGTGACCGCTGGCGTCTATTCCGAGTGCCCCGAAGTTGCTCGGGAACGTCACTCCGGAAATGCTGCTAACCGACCCAACGACGTTGCCGCCGACGTTGCCGGTCACGCTTGCCACAGCACCGCCAGCAAATGTTGATCGGCTGCTCACTGTTGCATCAAGATAGTCGGCGTTCGGGCTTTCATACGCAATGTAAGTGCCATCGGCATTTGCTAATCTGACCCACCACTGTGCAAGCAGCGTGCCGGCTGGGTTTGTCGCCACCAATCGATACACGCCTGCAAGCGTGCTTGTCACCGTTGCGACGTACACGCCTGCGGCATTTGTTCTGGCCGTGACGCTGCTGGCTGTCGCCTCAATCGTATCAGACCCTGCAGCAAAAAGTTTTGCTGTGATTGTCTGGCCGGATGGGGCTGCAAATTCGATTGTCTGCGTAGCCATTTACGTCGCCTCTGTTTATGTGTTTTGCCAAACGGGCAGCAGTTCACCAATCACTATTCTGCTGTCTGCACCAACTTCATATGCCCACGCTGCTTGCTGATACTCTACAGGCAGCAAAGTACCGTATGTTGATACAAATTGCCGACCCATACCAAGCAACAGTGCCACTGTAGTCGGTGGCATAGCATCGATAATGTCCTGCATCTGTTGCTGAGTGTGTATACTGCCGCCGCCAAGCTGACTCACGCCCCAGGTATGCTGGTAGGTGGCGATGTACTCGCGACCCACATTCTCTTCGGCTTGATTGACTCTGATAACAATGTTTGCAGCGAACTGTGCCGCTCTGTTTTCTGGAATTGTTAGAACTGGTAATGGCATTATGCAAGCACTCCTATGTTCCGCAAAGCCTTAACAATTTGAGCAATAGTATAACCGTCGAAGGTGTCAGCATCGCTGATTGTGGTGCCAGCAAATAGTTCATGACTGGCTGAATCTACTGCTGTAGTCGGCTGAACAATCGGTGTTGCACCGTACATGCCGAGCAGTGCAGACGCCGAGCCGCCGATGCGTAGACCTTTCAGCGTGCCGCCTGCGCTGTCTGTTTCAATGGTGCAGACTGGTGTTCCTGAGATGCTCGCCCACGCAATGTTCAGCCGATCAAAGCTGGTTGGACTGGTATAGGTGTTGTATATGCGCAGCGTATGTGCTGTTGTAGACGCTCGCAGACCGACCAGCCCTGCACCGCCATCACGAACGAGCCCAGTGTCATGAGTTGATGTTCCGGTCACGGCAGCGGATGCCCAGCCAATTGTTGCACCAGACCATGCGACGGCGTGGAACGCACTATTCAAGGTCCAACTGCCGCTCCCAAATACGGGACGACCCGCCGAATCGATCACACTAATAGCCGCACCGGCACTTGTGCGCCAAATTTGCTGATTGACCGATTGGCTGCTTGCCGGTGTGATGTCGATTTGCGTGAGATTGCTCGAACCAACAACATGCACCTCGCTCAGTGTTTTTCGGCCTGCAAGCGTCTGTGTGCCTGTAGTGATGACCCCTCTTGCCGAGGCCGATGCGTCGGGAATGTTTAGCGTGTGGACTCCAGACGCCGACGAAAACGCAACATCGCTGCCGCTTGTGCCTATGGCAAATGTCTGCGTAGCTGTGGTCAACGAATTCAGGCTGGTGATGCCGCCGCCGCCACTTGGCACTGCCCACGTCTGATCACCACGCAAAAACGTCGTCGCATCAGCCGTGCCGCTGCCGGCCAGTCGTGCTGTGGCAATCACTCCGCTGGTGATGTCGGAGGCTGCGTGAACGTGGCCCGTGTTGCTTTTGCCCGCCAGCAGTGTGTCAACCTCGGCGGACGTGTACACACTCAGCAGCGTCCGCACCTGCGTTGCCGTCAGTGCGATAGCCGCTGCCGTGCTGCCGGTGTTGTTGCCGAGTATCGCGTTTGCCGACACGTCGAGCACAGCAGTGTAGGGAAAAGCTGCGATTGCCATTACTATTCCGTCCGCCCTATGCTGTCAATCTCTGCCACCACCTGCCGCACTCGGCTGGCGGATGTTTTAAGTAGTCCCCGTCGCTTTGTCTGCGCTATCGCAAAAATAGTACGTCACCCCAGATTGCTTGGCCTTCGAAGCCCGTTAATACTTACCGTCAATGTTGTTGCGGCTGCCGAGCTGTCTGCGCAAATTGGCGTGTTTTCACTGACCCCCCCGAGCGGCAAAGCAAACGTAATGTTTGTCGAGCCGCCGGCAGGCACATGCAGCACCCATACCACTGCACCGTCCAATCCGTTGCGAATGTCCACGGTAATTGCCGCCGCGCTCGTGTTTACCGCCGTAATTGACGACACGAACAGCTTCCACCCAGCTCCTGGGGCCGCGATGACGGCAAAGCTCGCTCCGTCTGTATTGCTTGCCACTCCCGATCGCAATGCATCTGGACTTGTTAGCATGTTTCAGACCCTCAAAAAATGGAAAATACGTCGGTGGAGACCGGCGCGACCGTGAGCGGTTGCACCGTAAATAACGGCAGTGCCGCCGCTGTGTTGGCGGTAATGATCGTGGCTTGTCCGCGTAGCTGTGTCGTTGTTGTGTCGTTATCGAACACCATTATGCGACCCACAAACTGGTTGGCTGCAACTCCAATCGGTTTCAACGCTGACGGTGTTAGCGTCGTGGTTGTTGCCGCGACCGCAGCCCCCACCACGCCACGCACGACGTGCTGTGTCGCGCCAAACAGTGTGTCTACGACCGTGCTGTTTGCCGTCAGCAGCCCATCGAACACCAAATTTTCTGCCGTTTCTGTTGATCCCGCGTAGATTCGCACCCTGTAATCGGTACAGATTGTTCTGTCGGGCGTCGAGAACGACCACAGTCCAGTACCAGCCGCCTCTGTTATCACACTACCGCCAGCATTCAGCAGTGCTCCGCTAGCGTTGTCCCGTACCCACGCTCTGTACGGCGACACGTCTCCAGCAATTTCTGGAATATGCACTTTTATGGTTTCTGGCATTAGGCATCCTTCATGTCAACACGCCGAGGGAAATCAGTGCTTGAGCTATTTGCTGCAACGTGTAACCGCCGAATGTGCTGCTGCTGCTTACTATCGTACCCGTGTTTGCGACAAATGCCGCTGAGCCCACGCTTGTCGTCGCTCTTGCCACTGGAGTCGCTCCATACAGCCCGATCGAATTTCCAGATACCCCAAGGTTGATGCCTCGCAGTGTCGTGCCAGCTCCTGCAGCGTAGCTGCCGATCGTGTAGATATTGCCAACAAATCCAACGTTGCCCCGTTCGTAGACACTGGCGCTCGTGTAGGTGTTGTAGATTCTGAAGTCATGTGCTGTCGTTCCGACTCGTAGACCAACAAGCCCAGCTCCGTCACGAGCAAATCCCGTTTCAAGTGTCGATGTGCCGGTGACAGCACCAGAGGCCCAGCCTATGGATCCCCCATACCATGACAACGCATGAAACGAGGCAGTTACGGTCCAACTGCCGCTTCCAAATACAGGACGACCCGCCGAATCGATCACACTAATAGCCGCACCGGCACTTGTGCGCCAAATTTGCTGATTGACCGATTGGCTGCTTGCCGGTGTGATGTCGATTTGCGTGAGATTGCTTAAACCAACAACATGCACCTCGCTCAATGTTTTTCGGCCTGCAAGAGTCTGCGTGCCTGTCGTGATGAGTCCCCTTGCGGATGCTGATGCGTCGGGAATGTTTAGCGTGTGAACACCTGCCGCCGAGACAAACGCTACGTCTGTACCCGTCGTGCCCGTTTGAAATGTCTGCGTCGCAACTGTGAGCCCGTTGAGGCTCGTAATTCCACTGCCGCCCGATATCACCGCCCACGCCCCATCTCCTCGCAGATAAGTGCTTGACGTGGGCGTGCCGGTTCCTAGGCGGGCCACGGGCATTACGCCGACGCTTGCCGGCAAATCAGCCAGCAAGCCTCGGATTTGTTTCGTGAATACCAGTTTTGATGGCATTACGTCACCCGCGTAATTGACAAGAAAACACCGCCGATAATGAGTGGTGTTGCTGCGTTGCCACTCAGCTTACGCTGCTGCCATGACTACGGTGATAACACCGCGTGCCGATGTTGACACCCCAGTCACGTCGAAGCCAAGACAGTTCCCGGACGGCAATGATGCGCTGCTTACGGTCAGCGACTGATTGGCGTCTACTGCTCCAACAAGATTGAACGTGCTGGAATGAACGACTGTTCCGCTGGCGACGGCCGTCCCTGATGGCGCTCGTCGAATCTGCGCCGTGCAAGCTCCGCCCGTACCTGCGACAAGCACGCGACCGCTTATGCCCACAATCGTGTAAGCCCGATCGGCCACGAATATTGGCTGGTCGTCTGGCGCGTTGTATCCAAACGATACTGTTGTCAGTCCGTTCAGGTTCGATGGCTGGAAATTCGCAGACGCAAGCGTTCCCGTGTTAATGTACGTTGTCACGCCAATTGACGTCGCGTCCACCTTGAGGAACTGGCTTCCGGGAGCGTATCCTCGCGCGCCGATCGCCGGCACCGTAATGCCGTAAGAAAGCAGAATACCGCGAGTTGGGTCGCGAGCAATCATGCCTGTACCATCATGCAAATTTAGTCCGTGCGCCATGGTTCTACTCCCTGATTGTGGTGCTTTGACGTAGCACTCTGAAAGGAAACTCCAACGTAACTAACCGGTATAGGTTGTCGGCCCAAGTCCGACGTGTATCGTTCGTGGCCCGATTCGTCGCCACCGTTCTCTTGCTTCCGTTTGGTCCAGATTCTGACCCAAAATGCCAGGGTTGTTGATCTGTCTGTCGTATGATATCGCAGCGGCCAGCCGCAAGCGAAATGTTTGGTTGTGAACTCCTGGCTGCCCCATAAATTCGATTTCCGCTGCGGCCAACACGGCTGTTCGCAAGCATTCAGAAAGAGGCAGCCCGCCCATTGGGTACGGTGATGCTGAGGACAATTGATACGGATTCATAATTGCGAATCCGATGATCGAATATGCCGCATCTGGAAACGGATACACCGTCAACAAGGTTTTTTGATCGGCCACACCCGTTTGCGAGGCCGCAAATGTCGCATAACGCGTCGGCTGACCAGTGTAATCGGCAGCATTGCTGTTCTGCAGCTCAATGATCGATTCTTTCGGTGTTCGCTGCAACGTAATGCCGCGAACGGTGCTTGTCAGCCCAAGTGTCAAATCGCCTCGAAATCCGCCAAACAGGTCAGGCAGTACATAGTCTACCTGAATCAGTGCGTATGCCGTTCCTGCTGCTGCCGTCACTGAGGCGTCATCCAGCGTCAGGCTTGTCCCGCTCGTTCTCGTCGCGACGGTGTATCGTACGCCGTTTATTGCCAGCTCCCCATCTGCCGCCCACGCGGGAAAGCTTGTACCGCTTCCTGTGACCACGCCGGCGACGACTGTTACCGTACCGGTGGAGTACGGCGTTTTGAGCTGAATCGTGGTCATTTTTGGCTGAAGAAACGACCAAATGTGTACCTGCAGCTCGTTCGGCAATATCTCTGGCTCGTACACCATTCGACAACCGATGTCGATGCAATTGTCCACTCGTGTCGTAAAATCGGCATCATCCCAATTTGTGATGTCCATTCCGCGACCGAGCATGTTTCCTACCGCTCGTCGCAGGTCATCTCGCCTCAGTGTTAATGCCGATTCGGCCATTTCCTCACCTAATCGTGTCAGCCGTCAAGTGCCCGCCGCTTCCATAGTGGCTGCATACAATCGCACGCTGTTGCGAGCAAACGACCGTCGAACGCCGGTTGTGTCTACGGCGAATCGCCCAGGCCTTTCCGGATCGTGACCAAGGAATGTGCCGGGTATCCATCTGTTTTTGAATCTCACTTCGACCGTTTGGTCGATCAGGTCCATAACAACGTCATCATCGTCAAGGTCAACAGCGGCCGCTTCCGTAGCGTCCGGTTGTGCCATTGGCAGCAAACTATCACTCAGCGAGGGTTGCGTAGCTGCGTAATCGCGACCCTCCTGAGTTATGGCCATCCACGACAACAGCACGGCAATGGCCGTTTCTTTTCGTATGACGTTCGTCAGGCCAAGTGCGGCCTGCTTTTTCATCGTCCACGCATGCAGTCGCACTAGCGACGGCGGCAAGGGTTCGGTGCCCTGCCCATGTGCGAACAAAAAGGCTCGGTAGTATGTTGCTGCTGTCGGATCCATAGCACTTGCTCACAAAAAACGAAAGTGGATGGTGCCTCGCCGGTCGGGGCACCACCCACATCGTCACGACTTTCCGATCACGGTGCAAGCTGATAAGCGTGCCACCAGTCAAGATACACAAAATTTGTGGTGCCGGAGGTGTCTGCGTACATCGCCAAACACAACCCGAGCCCCTTGGCTTTCAGGTTGGTCGTCGCTGCCAGCGTTGCTGCGGAAATCGACACCTTTTTGACGCCGTTCACGTACCACGTCAACGTGTCGGTGCTGGTGTTTGGGTCGTACCGCAAACCGACTTTGATGAACGTGTTTGCCGCCATCTGTCCGATTCCGGTTCCGGCCGTTGGATTCACCCACGCCGTTGCGCGATCTTCGTACGCTGCGTTTAACACGCCGAGTCCGTCCTCCAGCGTCGTGAAACCGAGCATCGCCGCTGATGCGTTTGCCACGTCTGCATCTCCAAGTGGAACAGTGGCACTAAATGCTGCCACCCCGTTTTCGCACAAACCGCAGAACACCTGCGCATTGTCGGTGCCAATGCGAGTCATGGCAATTCGTGCTTCCATCCACAGCTTGCCCGCTGTAGGCGTCAGCAGAAACGGCGTCCCGTGAGTTGCGAATGCGGCTGCGTGATTGTTTGTGTTGCACCGACCACGCAAAAGGCCACCCGCCACGTCATTTGTCGGAAATGCGTTGGCACTTGCCTGCCACGCATCGGCGGCCGTGCCGCCACTGGCATTAAACAGCTTGTACTTGCCGCCTACGCCGAGCAGCTCCGCTGTCTGTGTGCCGGTGATTGACAGTTGCGTAAAATCGTCGGACTGAAACCAGCCCCTGGTAACGCCATTGTGGATATCCGCGATCGGACAGTCCGCCCAAATTGCCGGCGTCATCTCGTTGGCAGTGTTTGCCACCGATGCACCGGAATACAAGGTTACGTTGCTTGTCATTACAAACGCCTTTCAAAAATGTTTGTGTGTGCTCAATCGTGTGTGTGTAAAGTTGACCAAAGGGGGCGGATCAACTCCGCCCCCTTTGTCATTCGTCACGCCTTGCCGAAGACCGCAAGTCGCCTGCGGTTTGTGCAAAGAATGTTGTACGTCAGGTCGATGAAAACGCGGTACATGTTGTGCTGGTTAGGCGCCACAACAGGCCCAGTTTCCCGCAGATAGTCACCCTTCAGGCAATACGGGTAGAACACTGCATGATCGATCTGGTAAATCGGCGCGTTTGCGATTGTGGTTGGAAACACCGTAGTGTCGTCCAACTGCGGAACCCAAACGATGGGATTCTTTTTGAACGTGATCGTTCCGTCCACGTCCTGCACACCGCCGTGTCCACTGCCAGCAGTGTACGGTGCCAAATCGCGGCCAAGGTTTTCGTTTTGCGCCTCCCCGATCTGCTCAAAGGCGCTGCACGTCGCCTCATTGCAGTAGTATCGCCGGTCGTTGCCTCGCTTCGTGCTCATTTCTTCGCGGCTAATGGGGCTGCGAAAATTCGTGAGTCGCAAAGCAGTACGCATTTTCGGCAACAGGTCATCTTTTGATACGGCCGTGTACTGAGCCGTGTAGTTTCTGAAGTTGGGGCTCTGCGTCAGATCAAGACCGGCGATATTCGTCCACGCCACGCCGTCTGGACCGGTCGGGTATCCCCCGTTAAAGCCCGTTGTAGCGTTGTAAACCACCCAATACGGCAGGCCGTACGGGTTGAGTTTGTCTGTCGTGGACGGCACCTGCCATGCCTTCTTCTCAAGCTCCCCGGCCAGCTCGATCATCGCAGCCTGCCGACGCGGCTTTACGGTGTCGTTGATTCGCGATTGTCCGCGATTCATCAGGATGTCCGTCTGATAGTGGTATCCCCACTTGGTCTGTGCGTGTCGCCACGGCACAATGATGTCATCCATCAGATCGGGAATGTCCACATCATCCGTATCGGTCATTCCCGTATGGGACGCCGCCTGACCGGACAACTGTGTCAACAGGTTCTTTCTGATCGCAATGCCGTCGCCGAAGACGATTTTGTCATCTTTCAGCCAGTGCGACATCATCTCGTAATCTTGCAGAGGCTGTGCGATCTGCTCCCAATTCATGCGGTCCAGATCCGGCAGAATATTTGCTACCAGATCCGCCACGTCCTGCGGTGTAACTTGAGGCATTTTCAACTATCCTTGTATTAATTGTCGCCGTGCTCTTTCCAGAACGCTGCTTCCTTCTGCGCTGCCAAATCGCGACCGGACGCCGGCTGGCGTCCTCCGCTGTTCGACCTTGCGACAGTCTGGTTTCCAGCTTTCTGCATCCGTCCTAAAACAGCCTGACGAGCGTTTTTTTGGCCTTGGTCGGGAAATACGCTTGCTGCTGCCGAGCGAATCAACTCAAGCTCGGTCGGTACTTGCTGGCCAACCGCCTCGTATCCACGCCGCAGCACTTCCATCTGCGTGAACACTCGTTGACGATTAGCGGCCTGCGTCGGATCTTGGACGGATAATTCTGCTCGACGTCCCTTACCAAACACAGCCTCAAAGCCGTTCATGTCGCTCAGTGCATCATCGAACCGATGACAAAATGCCGTAAACTCACGGCTTTGTTCACTGGCTCGGAGCTGTTGAGCTTCGTCACGCGCGGCTTTGGTTTGCGCCCACATTGTTTTCTGTAAAGCAATCAGTTCGGAATCGTGCCCGTCTGACAGCATTTTGTCCCAGTCGGGTTCAGCCACCGCAGCCGGCGATGGCGTTGCGTCGCTTGTCGTAGCTGCCTGTTTTTCCCTGGCAGCAATTCGCTCGGCCAGACTGACTGCTCGTTGCAATTCGGCAGTTGATTGAAACTGCCGCAGCTCGTCGTTTTCGAAACCAACAGCTAACGCGCGATCAATCAGTTCATCGGGAATTTCATCGCTTGCGTCCGATGCTTCAAACCTTGCGTCATCACCGCCCTGTGCTTTTGGCGGCTGACCACCATCGCGGCTATTGGCGACTTTGCGGTCGCCTTGCGGCTCCAAGCCATTTTCCGCTCGCAACTGCGCCAAAATGGCCGCGCCGTCCTCCGAGCTGTCCTGTGGCGTCGCCCCCGGATCCGTCACGCCATAACCAGTATCGGATTCATTTTGTACTTCGTCGGACATTGCCGCTACCTTTGAATAAAAACGGGGCGCATGCTTTCTGCACGGCCCCGTCAAAGGTCGCAATGTTGACGCATCTCAACCGAAATGATCAGTTTCGGCTTCTGCCTGTAACAGCCGGAAAAAACACGGCCCCGTATTGACAGACACAATCACGTTAGCTTAGCGCCGTCATATTGTCAACGCATCTTGCGCACATTTGCTGTGCGATACCTCGGTGCTGGATCGCTGTATCCGCCGTCGCGGTCGAACAACCCCAACGCCTCGCACACCTTTTTTCTCTGATGTTTGTCTCTGAAAATAACGTCACCGTCGCTTGTGTGATCAACTTGCCCACACCCCTTTTGTCGCAAGTGCTCCATGTGCCTTTGTATATCCGCCGGATGCACACCAGCCGCTGAACTTACCATAGGGTAGTTTGCGGGCACCGTCGATGGCCCACGCGAATTCCAGTACGTTTTAGCCGTCGTGCCATCATCGAGCCGAATTTTGTCGTCTTGCACACGTCGATCAAACTCCGCGAACGTCATCGACACCACATGTACGGTGCCGCTGTCATCAATGAATTCGTAAACGGGCATATCTACATCCTTGAATATTTACACAGAATCTTTGCATTTGAAAAATCCGCCATTTGTCGCAGTGTACGGCCGAACACTATTCGGCTGCGGGTGCCGCCATCAGCGTTTGCATCATTTGCTGTTCGGCGGCTTGAGGTGTTTGCCCGCGAGACACGTTGCTTCTCGTGTATTGTCCGTTCGGTTTTCCGGCCGTTGACGCCATTTGGCGTGACGCCTGTTGCAGCGGATTCATTTCTGGTTGCGATTCGGTCACTATGTCTCGCAGCTCGGGGAGGTCCAGCAGCGTTGCCAAAGCGTCGAAATACTTCGGAATGTTCGGAACCAGTCCCATCTGCACAGAGGGCAGAATGTCTTGCGCCCACAATTGCCGCAGCATCATCGCCCGTTGCTGTGGCGTGCTTGCCGTCATGGAGTACGGCACGATCGATATGTCATAATCTACGGGGGTTCCGCGACGGACGTCTTGCTCTTGCCCAAATCCATCGTCGCGAAATGGCCATTGCAGGTCAATTTCCATGTCCACGCCGGGTATTCTTTGCGTGATGTCGAAATTCATTGTCGGGTGCGTGTTCAAATAAAACGCCACGTCTCGCAACACCTGTTCTGTTGCCGTCAAAATCGTGCCTTGCATTGAGGCAATTCTGGCGTTTGCCGCATTTGCGATGATTTGTTCTTGGCCTAACGTCTCAGCCGTCGTGCCCAATCCCAACTGTGCTGACAGGTTTCCCATCACGAAATCGGCCGTCTGCTTGACGCTCATTGCAAACCCCAGCGTTTGCTGATCGACGCCACCAAACCTAGCCTCTTTGAAACTGTTTGGGTTGCCTACGGCGATAACATCTCCATCGCCAGTTTTGATGATTTGCTGTCCATCCGTGATGTTTGCGTTGTCGCAGACACCGATGGTTTTTTGCCTGGACGCTTGATTGCCCAACTTCCTCCACAACAGATTTTCCAGCTCGTCGAGATCAATCCAGTTTGCAACCGGCGGCAATGGCATGATGTTGTTTGGTACATCATTTAGCCCGAGCAAATGATATGGCCCCCCTTCCGGTCCTTCCCAGTCAACGATTCGCAAGGGTATGTCGCTGTCGTCGGTCATAGTGACGACCTGCTCGAATGCAGGGACGAAAATTTGCCACAGCTCACACACCTCGGCAAATCCGTCTTGCCGTTTTTCACCGGTAGAAATTGAACCAGAGCCTTGTCTTCTTTCGAGTGCTTTGAGCGTTTTTCTCGCCTCCGCATCGAACTCTGGATTGTTTCTGGCCGTTTCTAAATCCATCGTGTATCGATGCCCCCAAAATGTCACGCGATCTTTTTTCCATTTTGTTGCTCGTGTGTCGTACACGAAATCATCGAACGAAATGCTTTCACAAAACAGCTCTGTGAGTGGTATCTGTTGACCGTCTATTTCCGCACGATTGACCGTACTTAGTCCAAGCTCCAGCACGCCCACGCAAAAGATGGCTGAAAGAACCCACTGGCGATGCTCGCGTTGAAACTTGATGCTTTTCATTGCTTGATTCAAAGCCAACTCAATTTCTGTGGCTTGTGCCTTCAAATCCGCCACTTGCGTCCTGCACAATACCTGTGGCGCTCGCGAAGACAATTGTTGCAACAGTGATTCAACTGCAAGCTGCAGCATATTGACTGGTCGCGACGATCCCCTATTGTTGCCATAATGTGGACCGACGTACGTACGTACCGCCTGCTCCAGCTCGTCACGAAACGGTTTCAATTCTCTGTGTGCAGTTCGTACCGCCTCTTTTAGTGCTTTGAATTTTTGTGTGTCCATGCGTCAATATTCCTCGTTCCAAAACCCTAGGGATTGTCGCCGCCGTGTCGCTTCTTCAAACTGCTTTCGTCGCCAGGCGAACGATTGATATGGCACTTCTGCCTGCGGTGTGGCCTCCTTGGCTATTGCCGTGTCGTCGATGCCAAACGCCGCACAGCCCAGCGCTATTGCCGCGTCGCCGTGTGCCAGACCCATGTTTGCACCGTCCTCCGTGGTCTCGGCCGCCGAGTGTACCAGCTTGCCGTTTTTCATAAAATATCGCGAACACTCATTCAGTGCGATTGATGAATTTGGTTTCACTCTGCCTTTTCGTATGCACGCTTGCAGGTGTTGCAGCAATTCCATTCCACGATCGGGGTTGGTGTAGCCGTACTTTTCAATGGGCTCGCGATAGGCCACTCGCGTTTTGATGGCCTTGAATACTCGCGTGTACTTCAAATTCAGCACTCTGTTGATAAACAACGTTCCCAACGGCCCATTGATTTCTGGCACCAAATAGGCATTGTTGAACAGACGACACACCCAAACAGCCATTTCAGCAAACTGAATCGGATCCACTTTGTTTGATCGCCACTCAAACACTTGTTCGCCGGTTTCCTTGTCGAGCCCCTCAAGCGCCGAATAGCTCGACCACTCGCCAGCCGTGCCGGCGGACACGTCCACACCAAACACGTACTCTCTTTTTGGCGGTCGCCCTTGCGTGCTTTTTAGGTCAATCCAAAGCGTAACCGTGTCTGGCGTCAGCGATTCCTCAAGTACCCATTCATCTGGCTTTGTTTGCGATCGTACGATATTGCCGAACGATACCGCAGGCTTTATCCCTTGTATGGCTCGCCGCAGCAGCTCTGGATTGAAGATTTGTGACGTTGCCCCGCCGAAATCGCGGTCAAGCTCTGCGGATACTGATTGTGGCGTTGAGCCCACGCGGTTCCACACGTGATCGTAGTACAGTGATCGATGTCGGCCGTCGAGAATAAACGGGTAAAACGCGCCTTTTTTGAGCGGATGGCGATAGGGTTGTTGCACATCGAACGTGGCATGTTGCAGCCAAAAATCCATGTCGTCAATGATTAGCCGGTAGTTGTCCGTGCCTGGAAGCTGCTCGCTGTGGTACAGGCCACGGCGTTTTTCAACATCGTCCTTCCAGTCAATGATGATCTTGACTCCGTTGCTCTGCTCGCTGGCCATCACTACATCATAAAACGCTCCGGCGGCTCCCCTATTTCGATTAGCTGTCGAAACGAACACGCGGCTGGGCGTGACATGTGTCGTTGAGTCAAGAGCCGCTTGGTCATCACCGGGCTTAAAAAAATGAAATTCATCCATCAACATCCACGCTTTTCGTCCACCTCGCCCAATGTCGGCGTTTGCGGCATACGCCGTAACCGACGACCCATTCCGCATGTTTGCATACGTGTTTCGTTGAATGTTTCTTTCGTAGTCGTTTTCACTGAGGATCCAGTTTGGTAATCGCTTCAGCAAAAAGTCAAGTTTGCTAAACAACGCATCTGGGTCGTCTGCATTGTTTGCCGACAGCAGGTCTTTTGACACAAAGCCGATGTGTGTCTGTTCGTAAAAAATCCATTCCCAAGCTGCGATTGCCGATCCGATCATCCAGCTAATTCCAGTTTCGCGAGATTTCGGTATCACAACGTCTCGCACGCCTAGGTGCGGCAAAATGTCCATCACAAGCTTGTCCTGATAGCTTCTCGTGATGAATGGGATTTCTTTGGCCGTGCCATATCGGCTTGTCGTGTTCCATTCTTGTTTTTTTCGCGTTTCCAACAGCCACCCAAACGTATTCAGAAAAAACAGCGGATCGCGAGCACACAAAATCCAAATTTCACGCGCGAATTCTGGGTTTTCGTACCCGAGCTGCAAACACAGTCGTCGCCATTTCAAATTCAATGCCGGCGATTTGAGCCCGAGTGACGAATACACGGCGGTGTCCCGCTCGGGAATCCCCACGGCGTTCATAACTTTGATGGCATGCTGGATTGTGCTTGTCATGCTTGCGGATATTTTGCGAAAAATGCCGCCCACGCCTCAGTGTGTTTTTTGCATTCGAGCAGCACATCCTCGGGAAACTTTTCCATCAACTCTCGGACGGTTTCGGTAACATTTAACTGCAACTGGTGTTCCACGCGCTCCAGCATGCCGAACTGCCGTCGTCTGTCGTCCTCCATTCGCTGCTGCGACGCCGCACCGATCGCTTTCAGCTTCTGATCGTCGCGTCTTGCGTAGATTTCGAGGAACTTTTGCGGGTCTGCTTGTGCGTACTCCCACCATGACCACGCACCCGGCGATGGGCACTCAAGCGGTGTTACCGTAGCTCGCATTTTTTTGTACGCGAAAGTCATGTCGGCATCGTTGTCAGTCGGCTTATCGCCGTGCCGTGCCGTCAATGCGTCCACCTCAGCAGCTATCCTGGCTCGTTTTTTTTCGTCAGCCAGCGATATCGCTAACGGTTCGTCAGGGTCGCCTGATTTTTTTGCTGCCATTTTGCTGACCTAAGAGCTGCCCGCGAATGTACGCTGCTTCCGTTGGTTCGCCAGACTGTTTCCAGCTTTGAGCAATCTGTGCTCGCTCATCCGCCGTCACTCGCACTCGCACGATCAAGTCCTTGCGTTCTCCGGCTTTCATTCGTGGTCGAGCCATGTTTCACTTGCCTTTGTGTGCCACAATTATTACACTGCCTGTCGCTTCAATTACGCATTGTAAGGTTGTTGTAGCATACTTTTCCAGTCTTTTCCATCTGGATGCCGTACATGTCCGAGCTTGTGTTGTCGCTTTTCCCCGGCGTCGGCCTGCTTGACAGGTCGTTTGAGCACTGTGGCTTTTGTGTTGTTCAGGCCGCTGACAAGATTACCGGCGGAAACATAGTCAATTTCCGTGGCGTACCGAAGCGATTTGATGGCATAATTGCCGGCCCGCCGTGTCAGGGCTTTTCGATTGCCAACTCGCAGCGTCTTAATGCCGAACACCCTAGCGTAATTGCCAGTCGCACGATGCTGCAGCACACTTGCCGCATCATTTCCGAATGTCGCCCAGAGTGGTTTCTAATCGAAAACGTCCCGTGTGTACCCGATGTGCGTGTTGAGGGGTATCGCGTGCAGCGAATACCAATTACGGATTTTGAATGTGGCGGCAGGCAGTTGCGATCTCGTCACGTGCAGTTTGGATCTGCAAAACAGCACATTATTCGGCCAATTCGTGTGAACGACTGTCCTAAAACGCGGAGAAAAGGCCGTCCTGCCGAGGCGGTCACCACCAAAACGCGAGATACCACGGATTTTGCCGATGTGTGTCGCCGCCAGGGGCTTGACGCCCCGCTCGTGCTGCATGGATGGTCGCGAATAGCCAAATTTCGCGCCGTCGGAAATGGCGTTCCCGTGCAAATGGGCCGGGTATTGGCTTGCGCCGTGTTGCGCCGCTCCCCGACTACCGTTTGGGACTGCACATGCGGGTGCGGCCGACGAAAATCCCGTCGAGCCATTACAGCGACCGCCGCTTGTCGCAAGCGAAGACAAATGGAAGGCGAAAAGCCTCGTCCGTGGGTAGACATTGACGGTTTTCACAGTGTCGATAATTTTCCGAAAGGTGATGGCGATGAACAATGAAGCGTTTGATGCAATGGCGGCACAACAAGTTGACCCGCAGGGCAAATGCGACCAACTGGAGTCCGAGCTTTTGGCGGCGAGGCAGCAAATAGCGGAGCTGCAAGCAATAAAAGCCGTCTTTGAGCAGGCAGAACATGATGCTGTGAGCTTTTGGTGTGACGCGTTTGCCAATCGCGTTATTGAAAGCCTCGTCGCGACGATTGCTTACATGGCTGGCCTGCCGATGAGCGACGCTCTGCATAACGCGATTGTTGATCGCATTGCGGGCCTCCGTGCCGTGGACTCAAACGCGCCAGCACCTGATGTCGATGACAGTGTGTTTGACACTGCGGTTTCATTCGCTATGGCTGAAGCTGCAAGCAATATACCCGCGTTTTGACATTTGACATTTGCGGATAAACATGTCAGCGATGTTGCGCATGGCACGCACGCTAGAGCAAGTTCAGCAGCAGCCACGCAACGCAGCTCCAGCACACTCCCAAACACACTCCAACATCCGCCATTTGTCGTTTTTCTTTTTTTTTCGGCAAGCCATGAGGGCTAGCCGCCATACGAACCCGCGACGGCGGTGGGGGGTGCGGGCAAAAAAGCGTGATCGTGCCGCTGCATCACACTTTCACCCCCTTCACTCGCCCCTTCACTCGCCCCTTCACTCAACGACGACGCCCGGCAGTGTTCGCTGCCGGGCACCTTCGCCTGTCTCTCTCTCGGCCTCACTCCAGCTCAACCTAGTCAGACAGGTCCACGTAGACAACCGTGTCCCCATCAACGGCGATCGGGTCTGACGGTTCCCAGTCAGACCCGATGCGAATCAGGTCGTCCAGGAGGATGAACCCCTCGGGCGGACGGTCGGCCTTGTACCGTGCCAGATCGGACGGTCGCATCGCAATCGTGCCTGCACACTCGTTTCGGGCGGTCATGACGCTGTAGGTCTCCTGCAGGTCGTCATCAGCCTCCAGCACAGCCTGTCGCAGGTCCGTCGCCGCCTCGACGGCCTGGCGAGTCTTCAGCGCCGCCCCAATCTCACAGATCAGCTCTAACGCCGCATGAACATCCGAGGGCAGTGGCTCGCCGCCCGCCTTCGTCGCCGCCTCCATCGTCGCATCCACGACGGAACGGTTGCCCCACCACACCAGACGCGCGGTGACCGTCACCCCGCTTGTGCGATCGGGATGGCCTACCCGGTGCCGACTGTCGTCTACCTTCGCCTTCAGTATCACTTCTCGCATGTTCCGCACCCTCCACTACACACACCACCGCCGAAAACCCCCCGCCGCACCATGCGACGGGGGAACACGGTCAATTGCTCATTCCTCGGCTTCATACCCGTCGAACCACCATCCCGATGGCGGCCCGCTCTTGTGCGACGTCTCTGGATCGCGGCAATGTGCTTGCGCCTCGTCGAGTGACAGACCCCGCTTGATGACCCTGGGCCGCTTGTCCGAGGGATACCCGAAGTGCGTCCGAATGATCCGGTACGTCTGCGGCCTCCATCGCGACCGAAACTCTTCGCTGTGTTCGTCCATGCCGTCTGCCATTGTTCACTCTCCTACCAAAAGCCAGAAGAAAGACCCCGCCGCACTGTGCGGCGGGGAAACACGTTCAATTCGCCGGCGGTGGGAACCACTCCGACCTGCGCTCAAATCGGTCGGCCAAGTACGTCGTCACCACGTCGCTATCGACCTTCCAGCCCCGCCCGAAGGTATCGCGCACTGCAGCGTCGTCTTCGGCCCGGACAATGATCAGTCTGCGCACCAGCAAACGCCAAAACAGGTCATAACCCTGGCACACAACTTCTGTTCCCTGATACAGCCAGCCGCCGGCCCCGCCGTACACACCAAGGTCAGCAGCGACTGCTTTCGCGAATCGTCGCATGTCGCCACTGAACACACCAGTACTCCGCTCACTCATCGTCGTCCCCTTTCCGAGCTGTCTGAAATATGTCCTGAACCCCGTACCTATATATACGTCGAGCTGACAAGGATCTCAATACAAATATCCCGCAATCTGGACAGATTGTTGGAAATAGTGTCCATGCGTTCATTCCGCCAAATGGCGGACTCTCGCCGACGCCGCCCGAAAGCAGGCGAGGGGTGACGACATGAAAGCGCGTACTGCCCGCCTTTCCTCCGGTGTCCATCCGTCCATTACGTCACCTGACGCGAAGGCCTGCGCCCGCCGTCGCCTGCTGCTGGTGTCTCTCTCTGTGCTTTGGCTGACCTGCGCAGCTGAAAACGCTGAAATCGATGCGTTTGTGTGATCGTGCCGCGGGATGACTTCCCCGCCTCGCTCGGGCACCGGACGCACCGATCGAACCCGCAGCTACCTGTCCACCATTCGGAACTATTTTTGAATTCTGTCCATTTTGTGGCACAGATTGCCATTGCCGTGGACGTATTAGTCTGTAGTCTACTGTCTCCGGTTTCAGTCCCTCTCTCTGTCACGAAAGGTTCCACATGGAAATTATGCCAACAATGGTGATGAACTGTGCACGCGAAGCAATGCAGCGCGCGATGCGACTTCCGCCGATGATCAGCGGCGGAATATGGAGCGGTAGCAGGTTGAGCGGCAGCGATTGGTCAGTGAATCACATGGTGGACCGATCGGCGCTGCTCTGGTCGCGGTACGACGGGTATATCGTGATCGACGCAGGCGTAGGGTGTCGCGAAACGATCGAACATTTGGCACGCTGTCTGGGGCGGTTTACCCAGGCCGAACGCGCCGCCATGCTGAAAGGGACATCCCAATGGATTGACGGGATCCACTGGGATTCGGACGGCAGTTTCATTTCATTCTGAAAGGTTTTCCAATGGCAGCAAACCACGCCACCATCATTGCCAGAACAGACCGGGCAATGACCGACAACGCACACGCGCTCAAGATCACAGTACACCTAGGCGACTGGTTAGGCGTCTGGGGCATTGGCACCACGTGGGAAGAGGCTGAACAGGCCGCACACACTGCAGCGAAGACAGCACACCCATCAGTGACCGCCTCTGACTGGAGGCGACGCCGACTTGCTGCAGCGTCGCTGTTTTTGGCACGCGATGCTAGCTTCACCCCCGAGCAGGTCATGGAACTCGTGCAACGCAATGCGATTTCCCCGCACCTGATACAGATCCGCCTGCAGTGAGAACCCCCGACAGGCGGCGCTTGCGGGCGCCGCCATTCGGGTGTTTTCTGAAGAAGTCTAAACGACCTGCCGTGTGGTGCGGCGGGGCATTCATTGAGATTTTTTGGGAGTAGGCAAATGGCAAAACGTAAATCACAAAAACAACAGGACAGTGCTGCACTGCAGCAAGTGGCGATGGCGCATATGCTGGACACATGGAAGCTGCTTCGCAAGGCAGGGCACGCAGCACAAAAAGAAGC
>Ga0194119_10000877_pt1 | contig 56428 bp, 50 predicted proteins | sample TA2MahC100mmetaG_FD_148620 | JGI IMG/M metagenome (GOLD analysis project Ga0194119, IMG submission 148620) | Freshwater microbial communities from Lake Tanganyika, Tanzania - TA2015018 Mahale Deep Cast 100m | ecosystem: Environmental > Aquatic > Freshwater > Lake | place: Tanzania: Lake... | reverse complement strand
GGCGGTGAGACGGGCGGTGGCCCATTGGTGGTCGACGAGGAGGGCGACGATTTCGAGCTCGAAGGCGTTCCGCGGATTGAACTGGTCCATGGCGGCGAGCCAGACGGCGGCGTAGCCGTTCTGGTCTTCGTGCGACAGGGTGGACTGGTGAGCGACATAGGCGGCGTGGGTGATGTTGACGCGGGCGCACTTCGCCTTGCCTTCCTGTGTTTTGGGGCCTTTGGACTTGGCGCCGTTGATGCGGGCCTGTTCGGACCGCGAATTCTTTTCCTGTGACATGACGGATCTCCTGAAAAAGGAAAGCCCCCGGGGGTTGGCCGGAGGCTTTGTTGGGGGGGCGCGTTGCGCTTCCTGTACAGATTATAGAGAGGCGTCAACTGGAAACGGATGTGATTGGGCGCCGTTTTTGCCGGAAGTGGTTGAAATGATGGAAGGAAAATTTTTCGAAGGTTTTCGGAGGGTGCGGTTTTTCGGGGTTCTGATCGGGACTGGCCAAGAGGTTCCGGCGTATTTGGGACGGCATGGGAGGGGTTGACCGGGTGAGCCGCGAAGACACGCGTTGGCGAAGGCGAGTGCCCGGAGGGGGTTCCCCTCGTCTTGATCGAAGGGGACCGGGTCTCTCTGGAGTGCCTGGCCAAGTTGTTGCTGAGCCCCGCGAAAGACGAACGGGATTGCGGCCTTTCAATTTCGCCACGAGGCCGAGGGAGTCTTTATTTTGATCCGGCAAGTTCCGTGGGGCTGTGTCTTCACAGGCTGCCCTGTTTGCAGGAGCAACCGGGAATTACGCCAACCTACACTTCGTCCGTTTCGAAGGCGGCCCGTCTTACGGTGTCCGGATGCGATCGAAGAGGAGCGGCGCACCGGCGGCCGGCACCGGGCGTTCTTAAGTCACCTCGGACTTCCGGCATTCCGCGGCCAGGGTGGCGGAGGTTACGGTGTCTTGGACTTGCGACGGAGGAGAAGAAGGGGAAGCGCTGCGAGGAGGAGGAGGTGCCAAGTGGCGGGCTCGGCGACGGGATCGAGGACGGGGTCGCCGGTGACTTCAAAGACCCACGCGGAGACGCCAATCCAAGGGATCACGGAGTCCGGCATGTACGCGGAGCCGCCAATGCCGATCGAGTAACCAAGGACCGCGACGCCGGAATCGAGGAGCACCGTTGGGGCAGGGTTTTCGCTTATTTGAGAGATTCCAATGAAGCTTTTCGGAGTGACCGTGAAATAGTAGTTCCCGGGCCCCAGGGCGAGACCGGAGTAGACGGTCAGGAGGCCCGTGTGGCCTGGAGCGTAGACGGCGTCGGCGGGCGCTTCCAGTTCGTGCAGCGCCTGGGTTGTTCCCGCTCCGACCTGGCTCGTGAGAAAGCCGGTGATCTCCCCGCCGAGGAAGCCAGTACCTGTGTCGATTTCCCGGAATGAAACACGGATCGAAACGTTGGTGTAGGACTGGGTTTGACTCCAACCCATGCTATAGACGCCGGTTCCTGGGGCGAAGAATGCCCGTTGGTGGTCGGCGGCTGGGCCGACGGAAACGATAGTGGAGGCATGGGCGAGCGAGCCGAGAGCCAGCGCCAGCAGAGATGCGCGGATTTTGGTGGAAAGCATGTTTGTGGTTTTCCTATCAACTGAAGAAGAATGCGGTTGCCGGGTGGTAAGCCGCCGGGCCGAGCGCCGTTTGATCGGAACCGAGGGGTACTCCGGCTCCGGCAGAAGGCGTGCCACTTCCGAGGCACACGCCCCACTGGGTACTTGCGCCAGGAACACGAAGAACGAGATAGGAGCTCCCGGTTGGCAATGAAAGACCAGAGAATCGGGGCATGCCAGACTGTGCCGGCAACCAGGCCGAAATGACGCCATCTGGATAGTCCGAGGTCGAGGTCCAGGACGTGGAGTACAACTGAACGAACGAATCCCCGAAAGGTATGGGTGCAAGCGGCCCCAGCACCGGGATATCGGCGGCGTACCCGCAGACGCCGCAAAGAAGCAGGAGGCAGCGTTTCGTCATGAGATCGACTGTAGGGCGAATTTCGCCGGGCGCCAATCGCTAAAACCGCTCAAAACAGGCCCGTGAGCGCTTTTGGACAGGATTGAACACTTTCGAACAGCCTCGAAAGCAAGTATTCTTGATGAGATTCGTCATGTCCGATGGCCGCCTCGATTCCTGGAAGGAGATCGCCGACTACCTCGGCAAAGGTGTCAGCACCGTCCGCCGGTGGGAGCGCGAAGACGGCTTGCCCGTCCGCCGGTTGGAACACACCAAGCGCGGATCGGTGGTTGCGTTCCAAGCCGAACTCGACTCCTGGCTCAATGCCAGGACAACACCGCTGGCGGAAGCGGCGCCGGTGCCGGAGAGGAAAGACCCGATCCTCTGGCTCTGGACGCCGGTACTCGCGGCCGCCTTAACGGGCTTGCTGCTTCTTGCCGGACGCCTGGACGAATCCGGCCACGGCGAACCACGCTTGTTGCCGGTCACTCGCGACAATCCGTTCCAGGAGTCGCCGGGCCTCTCGCCCGACGGCCGTTTTGTTGCCTACGAACTGCGTGAAGCGGGCCAGGCCGGGATCGTTGTCCAGGAGATCGAAAGCGGCGTTCGCCGCCAGGTTACTCACACGCCTGGCGCCGATGTGTTTCCCCGGTGGTCGCCCGACGGCTCGCGAATCGTCTTTACGCGCGTGGCCGCGGAGTCGCGGCAGATCCTGATCGTCGATACGGAAGGCGGCGAGCCGAAGCCGGTGCGGAAGATTGGGGGCTCGACCTTCCCGGAGTCCCGCCACGAATGGGCCACCTGGATGCCGGACGGCAAAGCGTTACTGATCGTCGACCGCGAAAATCTCGAAAGTCCGTTCGCGATTTATCTGCACGAGCTCGAAACCGGCCGCAGCCGAAGGATCACCACACCCCTCGCTTCGACGCCCGGCGACACGACCGCGGCCGCGTCTCCGGATGGAAAGCGCCTTGCGTTTGTCCGGCATCTATCGGGCGTCGGAACCGACATTTTCGTGTGTGAAATCGCCGGCTGCGCCCCAAAGCGAATCACCTTCGAGTCGAGCCCGCACCTCGGTTTGGCCTGGACTCCGGACGGCCACGAGATCTTCTATTCCACCCACGGCGTCGACATGTTCGCGAATCTGCGGCGTGTCAAGGTCTCCGGCGGCTCGCCGTCGGCGCGTGTGGAAGGCGTGATTCCACACGCGGTCTGGCCTTCGGTAGCGGCGCAGAAGCCCTTGCGCGTCGCGTATCAATGGACCACTCACTCGATCGGGATCTCGCGTTGGAGCGCCGATGACGGCCAGCCGGCGTTGCCGAATCCGCCCTCGGGCCGGCGGGACGTCAACGCGCAGGTGTCGCCCGATGGCACCCGGATCGCATTCGTTTCCAATCGCGACGGATTTGGCGAAATCTGGACCTCCAAGACCGATGGAAGCGATCCGAAAAAGCTCACCGCGATGCAGCGGCCCTACACCGATTCGCCGCGCTGGTCGCCCGACGGATCGACGCTTGTCTTCTCCACCACCGAGGGCGACAACCGCGACATCTATACCGTTCCGGCCGGCGGTGGTGCGCCGCGGCGCATGACAACGGCTCCGTCCGAGGAGGGCCGGCCCAACTGGTCGGCCGACGGAAAGTGGATTTACTTCCGCTCCAATTCCGGCGGCGCGATGAATATCTGGCGGATACCGGCGACGGGCGGCACCCCCGAACAGGTGACGACGGACGAGGGCTACGAGGCGTTCGCGAGCGCCGATGGGGTTTGGCTCTACTTCACCAAGCAGCGGAGCAAGCTTGGGTTGTGGCGAATCCGTACCGAAACGAAAGGACCCGGTGAGAAAGTAGGAGAGAACATCCGCGAGGGGTATTGGGGACTTGCGGGCCGTTCCGCCGTTTTCCTTCGTACACAGCCGAGGCGCGCGATTTGGCGTCTGGACCCGGACACGAGGTCCGAGGTGATTTTGGGCGAACTGCCTGAGGCTGGCGGCATTTATGGGGGCTTCGGCGTTTCTGCCGGTGGAACCGAGGCGTACTACTCTTACGCGCCGCCTGGCGGGTCCGATGTGGCGCTTCTTGTTTATCCGCGCTAGTGGGGGTTGGGCTTGCTTGTGCTTGTGGGGTCGCTTGTGCTTGTGGGGTCAGTCACTTCTGGCACCGGCCGGGCTGCAGCAGCGATTCGGTTGTGAGTAGTTGATGGTTTGAAAGTTGTTGCTTCTGGATCAGACGGGAGCCGGAATTGTGCTTGTGTCGACTGAGATAAGCCACTGTCTAGCAGTGACTTTCAGGACTCGGAGGGGTGCGGTACGCGGGCTGGTTCAGGGGTCAGCGTACTGCGCAACCGCGGGACAGGGCTGGGTGCGATTCCGGCCATTTGGGGGCCACTCGGCGGCGATATTGCTCGACCTAGAACATTGTGTGGCAGAAATGTTCGATACGTCGGGAGTGGAGTAGTAAAGTGCTTGGAATGAGCGACTTACACTGCTTAGATTAGCGTGGGTACCGGCGTGTATTCGCCCCGATCCCGCCGAAACAGGGGATGTTGGCGAGCGGTATGGGGGCAAGGTGAATGTGGCTTTGCATTCCCAAGTATGCCAGTATGGAGGTGCGGAAGGCCGGGGGCCGGTCAGGTGGAGGTCGTGGGCGCGATGGTGGTCGGCAGGGAGGAAGTGCTTTTGTTTCTTTTTATTACAGCGGCGCCTGAGGAAAGTGAGCCGTCGTGCAAGACGGTTGTTCCGGGCCGGCATGAGCGCCGTTGCAGGCGCGCGGAACGGAAACGTTGAGTGCGGAGGTCTGGTGGCAGAGGTGACTGACCCCGTGCGGGAAGGAGACCCCATGCGGGAAGGGCTGAGAACGCGGGTAAGCCCGGCGTAAACTCCCTTCGGGTCAGTCTCGTGAGTCAACCCTCCATTCAACGGATGCGAACTCGTAGTCGCCATCGCCAAAGTCCCGGCGAACACCGCCAAGACGTAGCCGTCCGGCCTCAGGTGCGGGAGATCCAGAGCCCAGTGATGCGCTCCAGGATTCCCCGCGACGGGGTCCGCAGGGCGAACAGCCACTGCGGGATCACCAGCAACCAGTAGGACCCGAACGCCCAACCCATTTCCCTCGAAGCGGCGCCCAGCCGTTTCCCAAATTGCTGGAATACGTCTCCCTGTGCGGACAGCGGCGACAGTTTCGACGATTCGTGTTGGAGCACGGCGAACAGGATCGCCAGCCAGATCAGCAGCGGCAAGGCGAGGCGCGCCAGAGCGCGCCAGCGGGGAGCGCGAGCCCCGTTGCGGTCCGTGAACGCGAGGCCGGTCATCGACATCGAAAGCGGAGCGCCCGTGGCCGCGGTAAAGAGAAGTCCGGCGGCGATTGAGAGTCCGGCGAAGAACATCGGAATCTCGCGCAATTCCCGAAAGCCACGCCAACTCGGGCCCAAGGCAAAATCAACAGCCACCACCGCGGCCAAGGACGCCGGGGCCCAGTTCCCAACCAGCATCTGGACCAGACGCCGGACCCGGGTCACCGTGCATCCACCCGATTCGGCGAGCGATCGCAAACGGGAGGAGGCCTCGGCGAGGTTGAGCGTGCCCCGCTCCAAATCTCCAAGAACCTCGCCTACGGGGAGCGGAATGCTGCTGCCGTGAGACAAGGCTTCCGAGGCGCAGCGCCGCAGGAACGCAGGGGCGCCGCTTTCGAGCGGAGCGATCATGGGCTCGGATGCCACCGGGAAGTCGCACACCACGCCGTGATCGCCGGCGATCCAAACCCGCCGCAGGTCCAAGTTCTCCGCTTCAGGGGGCAGTTCCGCGGCAAGATCGGCGAGCAGGGTAGCCAGTTGGCCAACTTCGTCGATGCGCCGGTAGCCCAGCAAGGGCCCGCCGCCGGGGTATTCGAATGCGTCCCACGCTTTGGCGGAGGTCCGCAGCCCGCCAATCCAGCGCAGCGCGCCGCGCCGGATAGTCTCGCGGCGTGCCGTTGGCAGCGGCGGAGTGCCGGGCGCATGCTCCACGAGCCAGACGTTGCGTTCGAGTATTGGGTCCCATGCTACGGCGACGCCCGGCGACGCGGCCTCCGCCGCAACCAGAAACGGACCGGCAGGTCTCGACGCCGAAGGATCCACTCTTTGCACCGGCTCCAGCTTTGACAAACCCGCGCCACTCCGGCTCACCCGGGTGACACGCGTCCCGGACAAGCGGTCGTGCAGCCCCTGCCACCCGTTGGCCGAGCGAGCCGTCAGGAATGCAATGGCGACCCCAGCGAATTCCATCAGCATGATTGCCGTCGTCCATGCTCCAGCCTGCAAATCCAGTTTGAACCGCCAACCCAACGCGTGGCCGGAAGCCAGCCCGGCCCCGAACGCCAATCCGTTCTGCAGCAGGGCGAAGAGGAATCCGCGCCAGAGTCCAGCGCGCCACCCCGCGTTGCGGAGTCCGCGACGGACTCGCAAGCCGTACAGCCACTTGCCGGGCGTGAACCCGAGATGGCCTTCCATCGCTCCAAACGATGTATACAGGATGATGCTCGAGACATCTTCCACCACGTGTCCCAGCGGGCTCGCTGGGGAGATGCCGGCGGCCAGGTTCGCCGCTAGCGACGTTGCGGTGAGCGCCGCGTCAATCATGCCGGCCGCGAGGCGTCGCGGCAACGGCGCCGCCGGTTCGGGCACCAGGGCGGCGCGAAACGAGGCGTAATCCGGAAAGCGCTCGTCAGGCTTTTTGGCCAGCGCGCGCAGCACGACCGCGTCGAGTTCCGGCTTCACTGCGGTGTTCCATTGAGAGGGCGGCTCCGGCATGCGGCCGGCGATCGACGCCACAAGCTGGATGATGTCCACTTCGATGAAGGGCGCCCGTCCGGTGAGCATATAGTAGAGCGTTGCCGCGGCGGAATAGATATCGCTACGGTGCTCGAGCGGCGAGCCCTGCAACTGCTCCGGTGAGGCATACGCCGGGGTCCCGGCAAACGACTTCGATCCTTTCTTCAACTCGGTCGCCGTGTAACTCAGCGACAAGCCGAAGTCCCCGACCTTAGCCTGGCCGGTCAACTGGTCCACGAACACGTTCGCCGGCTTGATGTCACGATGCAGGACGCCCTTCTCGTGCGCCGCTTCCAATCCCGCCAGGATGTCCAGCGTGCATTGCACCGCGCGATCGACGGACATTGCGCCGAATCGCTCCACGACGTCTTTCACAGTGTGGCCTCGCACCATTTCCATCGCGATCGCGATGCCCTCGCCATCTTGGTGCGATCCGTACACGAACACGCAATTGGGATGGCTGATGGAGGCAGCCAAGCGGGCCTCGTTCAGCAGGCGGTCTCTCTCTGCCGCATCCATCGAAACAGACGGGCGCGCGAGCTTCAATGCAACAATACGCCCGGTTTCCGCTTCTTCCGCTTCGTAGACCGCACCCATGCCGCCTTCGCCGAGCAGGCGCAAGATGCGGAAACCCCTGAAAGTCGCGCCCGCCGCCGCCCCCAGATCGGGCCTCGACCGTTCGAGCGTGGAATCGGAATGCTGGGTGCGCGTCGCGTCAAACTCTGGCTGGTGCGACATAGCTTAGGTGTGTCTACGGGTCAATGATAAATGCTGGCGGTGAATAACGCCAGCGAATCGAGGGAAAAGTGGCGGTGAAGCGGAGGCGGGATCTGGTGGCGCCCGCCTCGCCGAGGAGTAGCCGACCGGAACTTATCGAGAACGATGGGCAGGACGTGTGCCTCTTGTCTCGCCCGACAATCGCCGGGGCTTGTGGGGTCGGCTCGTGGGGTCGGCTCGTGGGGTCAGTCACCGCTGGCACTCGCAGCCCCGGGCCGGCGATTTGGTTGTGAGTAGTTGATGGTTCGAAAGTTGCGGCTTCTGGATCAGACGGGAGCTGGAATTGTGCTTGTGTCGACTCCGATAAGCCGTTGTCTAGCAGTGACTTTCAGGACTCGGAGGGGTGCGGTACACGCGCTGGTTCAGGGGTCAGCGTACTGCGCAACCGCGGGACCGGGCTGGGTGCGATTCCGGCCCTTTGGGGGCCACTCGGCGGCGATATTGCTCAACCTAGAACATTGTGTGGCAGAAATGTTCGCTACGTCGGGAGTGGGGCAGTAAAGTGCTTGGAATGAGCGGCTTACGCTGCTGAGGTTGGCGTAGGGATCGAGGCGTATTCGCGGCGATCACGCTGAAACAGGGGTTCTTGCCGCGCGGTATAGGGGCAAGGTGAATGTGGCTTGGCGTTCGCAAGCATGCCAGTATGGAGGTGCGGAAGGCCGGGGGCCGGCTAGGTGGAAGTCGAGGGCGCGATGGTGGTCGTCAGGGAGGAAGTGCTTTTGTTTCTCTTTATTACAGCGGCGCCTGAGGAAGGTGAGCCGTCGTGCAAGACGGTTGTTCCGGGCCGGCATGAGCGCCGTTGCAGGCGCGCGGAACGGAAACGTTGAGTGCGGAGGTCTGGTGGCAGAGGTGACTGACCCCATGCGGGAGCCATGCGGGAGCCATGCGGGAGGCCCCGACCCCATGCGGGAGGCCCCATTCGGGAGGCGACCCCATTCGGGAGGACCCCGTGCGGAGGACGGTGGTTTGCGCGGTCAGGCGGCCGCTACGGCAGCAGGCCCGGCATGGGGGCCTTTACGTCGACGCGGAGTTCCTTTATGCGGCGGGTGCGCATTTCGCCGAGCCATTTGGCTTTGTAGCGCTTCTCCAGGTCGATGGTCGCTACGGCGGCTGTGCCCTGTTCCGTCGCCTGCGAGAGGCGCTCGCCGAGGGGATCCATTACATACGTCGGGTGATCGTAGCCGGAGGCGATTAGGAAGACGCCGTTTTCGATCGCGCGGGCTTTGGCCAGGTTTTCGTCGCCGCCCCAGATGGGCATTAGCACCATGTCCGCGCCTTGATTGGCTAGGTAACGGGCCGGCTCCGAGAAGAACACGTCGTAGCAGATCATGAGGCCGACGCGGCCGAAATCGGTCTGGAATACGGGGAAATGGGAGCCGGGCGTGAGGCCTTTCTCCACCTCCTCGCGCGGAAGATACACCTTTCGATACTTGCCAACCAGTTCGCCGTTGCGGTCGATCAGCACCGCCGTGTTATAGATCGTCGCGCCTTCTTTCTCGTAGATGCCGGCCGCGACATACGCCTTTCGCGCCTTGGCGACTTTGCCGAGCGCTTCCGTCGTCGGCCCGGGAATCGTCTCGGAGACTTCGGCATACGATTTTGTAGTGCCGACCACGCTGATGCCTTCCGGGAGCAGAATCACATCGGCATTGACGGGGACGGATTTGGCGATGGTTTCGATGAATTTGGCCACGCTCTCCTCGCGGCCGGACGAATTGCGAGGGCGCAGATTCACGGTGGCGACGGTGACCTTCCGCGGCGCCGGTTCGGCGATGCGCTCGAGACTGATGTTGTCCCACCACACGGTGCCCTGCGGCGCATTGGCCAAGAGGAGTTCGATGGTCACGGCATCGGCGCCGGCCGGGGCTTGCGCCTCCAGCGAAAGCTCATTCCAATCGCCGGCGCGCCGGGCCCACGGGACGTAGTCCGGCTCCCCGGCGCGCTTGTCCTTGGCGTCGCGCCAGTCCAGGCGGGCCACTACCTGCCAGTTCTCCGCGGCGACATTGTCGGCCTTGTAGGAGGCCTTGAAGCGGACCCATTCGCCGCCCTTGACGCCCGCCACCTGACGCTGCCAGCCGCCGTAGGCCGCCACTTTGCTGGCGCCGCTGACGGCCAGCGACCCGGCATCGCCGAGGGAGACCTTGGTATCGACAAAGGTGCGGGGCAAGGTGTCCTCGCGATGGCTCCAGGGGGTCCAATCGCCGTCGCACCCGCAGAAGCCGGACTGGCGCAACAGCACCTGGCCCGGCGCGGCCGTCAGGCTTAGAACGAACAGCAGCAAACGCCTCATGCCCCCACGCTACTACATTTCGGAACCGCTGGTATCCTGTTAGTTTCGGAGTTTTCTCACTTTGTCTCGTATCGGAAACGCATTCAGCAGCTTCTTTGGAATCCTGTTCGGCGGCGAGCTGCCCGCCGAGGTCGCACAGGCTTTTGGTTATACGAAGGCCGCGGCCGCCAAGGCAGAACCAGCCAAGCCGAAAGCCCCGGAGGCGAAGCCCTCCGACGGCGCACTGCAGTTGCTTGGGGTGTTGCAGCGGGAGGCCCGGCTGGTGGACTTCCTGATGGAAGACATCTCCGCTTACAGCGACGATCAGGTGGGCGCCGCGGTGCGAACGCTGCATGAACAATGCGGCGCGGCGCTGAAACGCTGCGTAACCCTCACGCCGATTATCGACGGCGTGGAAGGCACCTATGCCAAGGCCGAGGCGGCGGGAGCGGACGCCAAGCAGGGACTGAAGTTTATCGGCAACGTTCCACCGGAAGGCCGCGCGGCCGGCGGTACGCTGCGCCACAAGGGCTGGAAGGCGTCGAGCGTCGATCTGCCAAAGCTGAACGCGTCGATGCAGGTCGCCGTGATCGCCGCGGCCGAAATCGAAGTCGAGTAACACGTGCCCCCCGGACGTGTGATCGGTATCGATCTCGGTACCACGAACTGCGCGGTGGCCCAGTCGGTGGAGGGAGAGGCGGTGGCCGTACTGGCGGTGCCGCAACTGATAGGCCCCGGCGAGCTGCGGGAGGAGAATCTGTTTCCGTCCTCGCTCTATCTCCACGGCGAGAAGGAGTTCGCGGCGGGATCGACGGCGCTGCCGTGGGATGAGTCGCCGCGCTGGATTCTGGGCGAGTTCGCCAAGCGCCGGGGAGGCGAGAACACGGCCCGCCTGGTGCATTCGGCGAAGAGCTGGTTATCGCATTCGGGAGTGGACCGGCAATCGGCACTACTGCCGGCGGCCGCGCCGGCGCTTTCGCCGGTGGAGGCGTCGGCTGCGTATTTGCAGCACCTGACGCACACCTTCGACGGATCGCCGCGAGTGTTCATTACGGTGCCCGCCTCATTCGACGCCGGGGCGCGCGCGCTGACCGAAGAGGCGGCGCGCCGGGCGGGCATCGCCGAGCCGGTGCTGCTGGAGGAACCGCAGGCGGCGTTCTACGCCTGGATTGAACGGCATCCCGATTGGCGGGAGCGCGTGGCGGCGGGCGACCGCATCCTGGTGATCGACATTGGCGGCGGCACGACGGACTTCACGCTGATTGCGGTTGGCGAGGCGAAAGGCGAACTGACGCTGGAGCGGGTGGCGGTGGGCGACCATCTGCTGCTGGGCGGCGACAATATCGACCTGGCGCTGGCGAGGGCCGTGGCACAGACGATGACGGCCAAGCTGGACGCGGCGCAATTGAACATGCTGTGGCAGCGCTGCCGCGCGGCCAAAGAGAAGTTGCTTGCGCCCGGCGCCACGCAGGCCGAAGAGGCGGTGACGATTCTGGGCCGCGGCACGGGATTGATCGGCGGCACGATCAAGGCTGCGCTGCGGCGGGAGACGCTGGAGAGCGTCCTGCGCGATGGGTTTCTGCCGGCGGTTTCCAAAGACGAAGAGCCGCAGCGGGCGCGGAGGGCCGCGCTGCAGGAGATCGGCCTGCCGTTCGAGAGCGATCCGCGGATCACGGCGCACTTGGCGCGATTCGTCCGTCAGGCGGGCGAGCCGACGCACGTGCTTTTCAATGGCGGCGTGTTGCACGCCCCGCTGGTGCGAGACCGGATACTCGAGAATCTTACGGCCTGGCTGGGACGGCCCGCGCAGGTGTTGAGCGGCGAGGACCTGATGCACGCGGTGGCACGCGGCGCGGCCTACTACGGGCTGGCGAGGCAGGGAAAAGGCGTCCGTATTCGCGGGGGCGTGGCGCGGACTTACTATATCGGCATCGAATCCTCCATGCCCGCCGTACCCGGTTTCCCGGCGCCGATGAAGGCGTTGACCGTGGTGCCGTTCGGACTGGAAGAGGGAACGTCCGTCTCCCTGCCGGCGGCCGAGTTCGGGTTGCTGACGGGAGAGGCGGCCGAGTTCCGGTTCTTCAGTTCGGTAGCCCGCCACGACGATAAGCCGGGCGATGTTCTGGACCCGATTCCCGCCGAGGTGGAGGAGTTGGCGCCGGTAGAGGTGGCGCTGCCCGCGGCCGCCGAACGAGTGGTGCGGGTGAAGCTGGAGGCGGAAGTGACGGAAACCGGCGTGTTGCAGATCTGGTGCGCCGGACCGGAAGACAAACGCTGGAAACTGGAATTTAACGTGCGAGAGAAACGATGAAGATCGGCATCGACCTAGGAACCACGAACTCGGCCGTCGCCTGGATGGACCCATCCGACGACGATTTTTCCATTCACGTCTTCGATATCGAACAGCATGTGACGGCGTCGCGGGTGGAGAAGCAGCGCACGCTGCCCTCGTTCCTCTACCTGGGCGACCAAACGTTCGCTGGCGCCTACGCGCGGGAACAGGGCGCGTTGACGCCGACGCGCTGCGTGCATTCGGCGAAGAGCTGGCTGTCGAATCCGGACGTCGACCGGACGGCGAAGATACTGCCGTGGGATACGCAGGAATCGGCTCGCGAGTTAAGTCCGGTGGCGGTGAGCGCGGCCTACATACGGCACATGCGGGAAACGTGGGACGCCTCCCACCCGGACGCACCGATGGCGGAGCAGGATATCGTTCTGACGGTTCCGGCTTCGTTCGACGAAGAGGCGCGCGAGTTGACGGTTGAGGCCGCGCGCGAGGCGGGGCTGGACAGGTTGACGCTGCTGGAAGAGCCGGCGGCGGCCTTCTACTCCTGGATCGCGAATCATCTGGCCGATTCGCGCAAGCAGCTTTTCGACGGACAGACGGTGCTGGTTTGCGATGTCGGCGGCGGCACGTCGGACTTTACGCTGATCCGGGTTTCGCGCAAGGACGATGTCGTGGAGTTCACGCGGACGGCGGTGGGCAAGCACCTGCTGCTGGGCGGGGACAATTTGGATTTGACGCTGGCGTGGTTGGTGGAGGCGAAACTGGGCCAGCAGTTGAGCCTGCGGCAACGCAGCGCGTTGCGCCGGCAATGCGCGTCGGCCAAAGAGAAGATGCTGAACAACCCGAGCATCGAGAAGGTGGAGATCACGGTACTGGGCGCCGGGTCCTCGCTGATCGGGGGTACGCTGCGCACGGAGATTACCCGCGCTGAGGCGCTGGAACTGGCACTGGAAGGATTTCTTCCAAGCTGTGCGTTGACCGACCGGCCGAGCGACGACAAGAAGAGCATTTTCCGGGAGCTGGGGCTGCCGTACGTTTCCGATCCGGCGGTTACGAAGCATCTGGCGGCCTTTTTGGAAGGGGCCGGGAATATTGTTCCGGACGCGATTCTGTTTAATGGCGGATTCTTCATTCCGGAGATTTTGCGCCAGCGTGTGGCTTCCGTGCTGGAGAGCTGGTTTGGGAAGCGGCCGCTGATTTTCGAGAACCGGGACCTGGATCTGGCCGTGGCGGTGGGCGCGGCCTACTATGCCAACGCAAAGACAACGGGCAGCGGCGTGCTGGTGCGCGGCGGACTGCCGCGCGCGTATTTCATCGAGGTCAGCGCATCGGAGACGGAACGCAAGACGGTGTGCCTGGCGCCGCGAGGCACGGAAGAGGGCGCGTCGTTGACGCTCGACGTGGAAGGGCTGCAACTGGTGGCCAACAAGCCGGTGAGCTTCCGCCTCTATTCGAGCCTGACGCGCACCGAGGACAAACTGGGCGACCTGGTGACGTTCGCGAACGAAGAACCCGAGCTGCACGCGCACGCTCCGTTGAACGCGCTGATCCGTTTCGGAAAACCGCAGGGCGAACGGCTGGTGCCGGTGCGGCTGGGCGCCACGCTCACGGCCGTTGGCACGCTGGAGATCTATTGTGACTCGAAGGTCAGCGAGAACCGCTGGCGGCTGCAGTTCGAGCTGCGCAAGCAGAAGCAGAAGGCGGCGGCGAAGCGTCCGGCCGCGGTGATCAGCGACGAGGCGCGGGCGAAAGCGCTGGAGCTGGTATCGGCCACGTTCGGCGCGGGAACGCTGACGCCGGAAGAGTTGCCGTCGCGCATGGAGCAAACGCTGGGACTGGGCCGGGCCAGTTGGCCGTTGGAGGTGATTCGCGCGCTGGCCGACCGGTTCCTGGAGCACGCCGAGGGCCGCAAGAGATCGGCCTCCCACGAAGCGCGCTGGCTGAACCTTTGCGGGCTGTGCCTGCGGCCGGGCTTCGGCTATCCGGGCGACGATCTGCGTATCGAACAGGCCCGGCGCATCTACGCCGGCGGCCTGACGTTTGGCAATCAGGTGCAGTGCGAGAGCGAGTGGTATATTTTCTGGGGACGGGTGGCGGGCGGACTGAACCGAAATCAACAAGCCGATATCTATCAGCGCGTGGCGCAGTATCTGCTGCCGAAAGGCAGCCAGAAACCGAAGCGGATCAACTCCAGCCTGCACCGCGAGATGTGGCGGGCGATTTCGAGCCTGGAGCATCTTCCAGCGGGCACGCGCACGGAGCTGGGCGACGCGCTGGTGAAGCGCCTGCGTGCGGGCGACGGCGGAGCATCGGAGGCATGGTGCCTGGCGAGGATCGGCGCGCGCAAGCTGTTCTACGCGCCTATCAATCAAGTGCTGCCGCCTTCGACGGCCGCGCGGTGGGCCGAGCAAGTGATCAAGACGGCGCATGTGGACGAGACGCTGGCACGGCTTTGCCAGAAGACCGGCAACGTGACGCTGGACGTGAATCCGCAGACCGTGCAGCTTGTGCGCGGCCGTCTGGGTGAGGATCCGGAGCTGCTGGCTGTGCTGGACGGTGAGTCCGCCGGCAATATGGACCGCGTGTTTGGCGAGGAGCTGCCGGGCGGCTTGGTTTTGAGTTAGCCCGCTTACCCGTTGGAGGCCGCGCGCAGCATCTGTGCTGCGTGCTTCAGCGCCTCCGGCGTGAGATTCTGCCCGCCCAGCATGCGGCCGATTTCGCGGGTCCGTTCGTTGGCGTCGAGTTCGGTGACTTCGGCGACGGTGCGGCCAGCCGTGACCCGTTTCTCCACACGGAAGTGACTCTCCGCGCACGAGGCGATCTGCGCCGAGTGGGTGACGCACAGCACCTGGTAGCCGCTGGAGAGTTCCCGGAGGCGCTTGCCGACGGCCTCCGCCGCCTGGCCGCCGATGCCGGCGTCCACTTCGTCGAATATGAGCAGATGCTGCGAGACGCTTGGCTTTTCGCGTTCGATGCACGTCTTGAGCGCGAGCGCGATCCGGGAGATTTCGCCTCCGCTGGCGACCTTCGCCAGTTCGCGCGGCTCCTCGCCTTTGTTGGCGGAGACGAGGAACTCGACGGCATCGAAACCGGCCGCGCTCCAAGGAGCCTCGTCGAATGAAACGGCGAACGACGTGCCCGCCATGGCCAACGACGTCAACTCTTTCTCGACGCGCTTTTCCAACTTCTTTGCGGCGTCCCTTCGCGCCGCGCGCAGTTTGGATGCCGCGGCTCCATACTCCTTGCCGATCATGACGCGGCGCTTCTCGATTTCGGCGCGGCGTTCGCTGGCCGTCTCGACGGTGCGCATCTTCTCCCGCAGTTGATCGAGGAAGCGCAGCACGTCGTCGATAGCCGGACCATACTTCCGTTTCAACCGGTCCATGCCGGCAAGGCGGGACTCCACGGCCTCCAACCGGGCGGGATCCGCCTCCAGACGGCTCAAATAGTCGCGGAGCGTGCGGCCGGCCTCTTCGAGGGCGATGACAGCGGGCTTCAACAGATCGACCACTTCCGTCATACCGCCGTCGATGCGGGCCAACTCCTCCACGCGGCGCTGGCCGGCGCGGGCCTGGGCGAGCGCGGAGTCCGGCGCGTCGTAGATCGCGGTGAACGCCGCTTCGGCGTTTTCGGCGAGGCGGGTGACGTTTTGCAGCACGCGCTTTTCGTTTTCGAGCTCGGCGTCCTCGCCGAACAGCGGCGCGACGGCTTCGATCTCCTTGCGCTGAAAGTTCCAGAGATCGGCCAGCCGGAGCTGCTCCTGCTCCCGCGCGGCGATCTCCTCCATTTCGCGATCGCAGGCGCGCCACCGGTCGAATAACGAGGCCGTGGCGGCCGACAACTCCGCGGCACCCGCGAACAGATCGAGCATGGCACGTTGCTCGACAGGATCGTGGAGTTGCTGCTGCTCGTTCTGGCCGTGGATGTCGCCGAGCCACGGAGCCAGCGCCTTCAAAAGTGCGACCGTCACCGGGCGGCTGGCGGCGAAGGCGCGCGACTTTCCGCCGGATTGAATCTCCCGCTCAATCAGAATTTCGTTGTCTTCCAGCTCGATGCCGGCGCCGGCAAGCACGGCCCGCGCGGCGGCGGGCACTTCGAAGATGCCGCTGACCCGCGCGCGATCAAACCCGGTGCGAATCATTTCGGCGGAGGCCCGGCCGCCGAACAACAACCCGAGGGAATCGACGATGATGGACTTGCCGCTGCCGGTTTCTCCAGTTAACACGTTCAGGCCCGCGTGGAAACGGAGGCGCTGGCGCTCGACAACGGCGAAGTTTTCGACATGGAGTTCAACGAGCATGGGGCACTATCCGGCTGCGTTCGAAAATGCGAGGACTCATTGGGGCCGCAGCGCCTCCGCGATCTCGCCGGTGGTACACAACGCTTTGGCTGCGTCGACGATACGCGGCATCACGTTGCCGCCTTCCCCAACTGCCGCGCGCAGGGCGGCGAGCGCGGCGGCGCTTCCGGCCACGGAGCGGGACGCGCGCAGCTCGCGCAGGCGTTCCACCTGTTGTGCTTCGATCGCGCTATCGACACGGAAGACCGGGATGGCAGCCTTTTCCGCTGACGAGAAACGGTTGACGCCGACCACCACCTGCTCTCCGCTTTCGACGGCGCGCTGATAGCGATAGGCCGCGTTGTGGATCTCGTTCTGCTGAAAGCCTTCCTCGATGGCAGCGACGGCTCCACCCAAGGCGTCGATGCGGTCGATGTAGGCGCGCGCCTCCGCTTCCAGCGTGTCCGTGAGCGCTTCGACCACATAGCTACCCCCGAACGGGTCAGCATGCGCGGAAACACCCGACTCATACGCGATGACCTGCTGCGTGCGCAAGGCCAGCGTCGCAGCGCTTTCCGTGGGCAACCCGATGGCTTCGTCCATGGAGTTCGTATGCAGCGACTGCGTGCCGCCGAGTACGGCCGCCATGGCCTGCAGCGCGGTGCGCACGACGTTTACTTCGGGCTGGCGTGCTTGCAAGGTGGACCCGGCGGTTTGGGTGTGAAAGCGCAACTGGCAGTGCGAGGAGCCGAAGCGTTCGCGCATGATCCGCGCATAGAGACGCCGCGCGGCACGGAACTTGGCGACCTCTTCAAGAAAATCGTTGTGCGCGTTGAAGAAGAACGAGAGGCGCGGCGCGAAGTCATCGATCTTTAAGCCCGCCGCCAGCGCGGCATCGATATAAGCGATCGCGTTGGCCAGTGTGAAGGCGATTTCCTGCGCTGCGGTGGAGCCCGCTTCGCGGATGTGGTAGCCGCTGATGGAGATGGTGTTCCATTCCGGCGTCTCCAGGCGGGCCCAGGCGAACAGATCGGTGATGATGCGCATGGAGTGCCGCGGCGGGTAGATTTGGGTGCCGCGGGCGATGTACTCCTTCAGAATGTCGTTCTGAACGGTGCCGTTCAAACGCGTCCGAGGGACGCCCTGGCGGTCCGCCACCAGGACGTAGTAGGCCAGCAGCGTCGATGCGGTGGAGTTGATTGTCATCGACGTGGACACCGTGTCGAGACGAATGCCGTCGAGAAGCAGCTCCATGTCACGGAGCGAACAGATCGAGACGCCGGTGCGGCCCACTTCCCCGGCGGCGAGAGGGTGATCGGCATCCATGCCCATCTGGGTGGGCAGATCAAACGCGACCGACAGTCCCGTATTGCCCTGTTCCAGGAGAAACTTGTACCGCCGGTTCGATTCTTCGGCTGATCCGAAGCCGGCATATTGGCGCATCGTCCAAAGACGTTTGCGATACATGTCCGGATAAATCCCACGGGTGTATGGGAATTGTCCGGGATTTTCGGAGGGCATGCCGGCCATGAAAATGTTTAGGACCGCGAAATTTTACGAGCGCGCCAAAACGAAGAGAGTCCGAAGCCGAGCATGGTGCCCGTGAAGAGAACGGTCAATAGAAGACGAAACAGCTTATCCGGATCGCCGTTGAAGTCCCTGTACGCCTGAAAGGTCTTGGGGATTCCGATCACCGCAACACAAAGAAAAATAAACCCGATCATCTCATTCCAGAGAATCCGGAGCGGGCGCATGATCCCTGGGATCACGTGAGAGAGAAACTTCTTACCTACGGCGAACATCGAAATGGCAGCTGCTTAAATTATATGCGAGGGCATGCAGGAAGCTATGAAAAGTGACGATAGAATCGGCAAGGGCGATGCTATCCTGAGAGTGCCCCCGAAGTAAGGAAGGTATTTTTGGACGACCGGCTCAAAGAACTGATGCAGGATCTTGGTAACGCGATCAACGAGTCTCTCTCCGACTCCGATCGCATCGCCGAAGCCATCGGCGAGATCAAACGATCCGGCTACGATGTGTTCCTCATCCTTGAGGCGACCATCGGTTTTAACCGCCGCGAAGACGGTGCCAGCGACGACGACAACGCCCTGGACGAAATCGACGAAGTCGAGACCACCGAAAAGCCCAAACGATTAAAAGCATCCTGGACGTCCCAGGATCAGAAGTTCCTGCGCGCCCTGAAGATCTCGCTCGACGACGACTCCAAGTAGCGGCCGTCAAGCCAGCGACCGGTAGACTTCCCACGTCTCATCCACCGCGCGATCCCAGGTGAATCGCGAGGCCCGTTCTTTTCCGCGCGCGGCCAGATCGCCGCGGAGCCCAGGCGACTGCATGAGGGTTTGCAGGGCCCCGGCAAGCTCGTCCACACTGGCGGGATCGACATGCACGGCGGCATCGCCGGAGACTTCGAGCAAAGCGGGCCGGTCCGACGTCACGACCGGCAGGCCGCGGGCCATCGCTTCGATGACCGGAATGCCGAAGCCCTCGTCTAAAGAGGGGAACGCGAACACGGAAGCCGTGGCATAGAGGCGGGCCAGCTCTTCGGCGCCGACGTACCCGGTAGCGGTGATGGACTCGCGCCTGGGCGATGCGTCAATCCGCTCCAGGATCTCGCCGGCTCCGTAACCGGCGGCGCCGGCGAGGATCAATCGCCATTCGGGGCCGGCCGCGCGCTCGAACGCTTCCACCAGACGCGCCGTGTTTTTCCGCTTTTGAATGGAGCCAACGGTTAGCACGACGGGCTCCCGTGTCAGGGCCGGCAGGGTTCCGGTACGTACACCGTGATGCACCACATGGAGGCGGCTGCGCTCCACCCCCAAAAGCGACTCGACTTGAGAGGCGGTGAAGGCGGAAACGCAGACGATCGCGTCCGATTTTTCCGCAGCGGCCCGCGCCTGGCCCTCGAAACGCTTCCGGAAGTCAGGCGTCGAGTACTCGTTGGTCAGAACGAAGAGGTCATGGAAGGTTGTGACGACCCGGCGAAAGCCACGCGACGGGGCGCGCTGGTTCAAACCATGGAACAGCGGAGCGCCGATTCCGATGCCGGAATCGGTGAGCAGCCTGCGCTTGGCTCCGGGCGGCAGCGTCTCCCGCATCGACTTGAGGAACCGGTTTGAGCGATAACAAAACTCAAGAACGGCTTCCGGCTGGCGCCGCGCGAGCCCTTGCAAGATCTCCCGCGAGTAGACGCCAACGCCGGTTAGTTCCCGGCCAAGCGAGTATGTGGCGTCCAGAGCAATCCGCACCGGCCTATTTTCGCACTGCGGCCGCGGCGGCCTTCGCACTCAGCATGCTTTCCAGCGACACATCCCCGGCGCAAAAGACCTCTTCCGAACAGAAATACTCAAGCGGCAGCGGGTGCCCTTCCCTTGGCGCGCGCGCCTTCAACCAGGATTCGACCCTCATTTCGAGAGGCCGCTCCGACTCCGCCGGCCCTATGGACAGGGCGGCGAACTCGGTGACGCCGGTGCGTGCGAGCAGATCAGCATCCTGCAATAGCTCGCGGACCATTTCCGCGGTTTCAATCAATGCGAGGTCGCGGGCCTGGGCGCCGTAAACATCCTGCATCAGTTTGTAGCCGGTGAGTTGGACAGTGGACAACCGCGCGGGCTTGGTCCAGCGCGCGGCGATTTTCAGCGCCATTTCACCGAGATACAAGAACCCGGCGCGTGTGTGCAGCCCGGTGAGTTCGTCGGTATGGGGCGATTCCTCACGGCTCATCAGCGCCTGATGGCGCTCCAGCGCGGACCGCAAGGTGCGGGCCAGGGGAAGACAGTCGATGTCCTCTTTCAGCATGTATCCGGCCGCGCCTTCACGCATCCCGGCCAAGGCCAGCGCCTCTTCTTCCCTGGGAATCAGAAGAACGACGGGTGTTTTCGGCGCCGCTTCGCGCATTTGCAGCATTGGTTGCAGGCCGCAGGCGCCCGAGAGCAGAATGAGGTCGTAGCTTTCCGTGGTCAGCGAGGTGAGGGCTTCGTCCAATGTCTCGGCGTGGAATAGATCCAACGGCCTGGGCAGGAACCGCTCTTGCGGACGTTCTTCCAGTTCATCCAGGGCCTCCTGCACGAGCCCGGCTTCCCAAGCGTCCTTTTCGACCAAAAGCAGCCGCATACAAATTAGTGGCGGCGGGAGGCGAATCCTCTCACACCGCCACTTGATATTCTTTCAGTTTCCGGTACAACGTAGTTCTTCCGATACCCAGAAGGCCAGCCGCCATCAACCGGTCGCCCTTCGTGAACGATAACGCGTTCAAAATCGCCCGCCTCTCCATTTCCACCAACGGCAAGATGGGTGCGTCCGAAAATCTCGCGTCCGTCCCGGACTCCACATCAGCCATGGGAGCCGTGTAGGAAGCGGGGACAAAGACGTTGGCCGTCGCCGCCAGCGCCAGGCCGGGACCGCGCCGGGCAATCATGGAATTCTGAATGGGCGACGGAAGATCGTAGACATGAAGCAGCGGGCCGGTACGCATGGCGACCATTTGCTGCATCATGTTTTCCAGTTCCCGCACATTTCCTGGCCACTCGTAAGCGAGCAGCGCCTCCATGGCTTCGGCGGTGAACGAGTGGTTGCTCCCGAACTTGTTTAGAAAATGCTGGATCAGGAGCGGAATGTCCTCTTTGCGGTCCCGAAGAGGCGCCAGGCGCACGGTCACGACGTTCAACCGGTAGTACAGGTCGCGCCGGAACGTGCCTTTCTCAACTTCTTTCGCCAAATCGCGGTTCGTCGCCGCCACGATTCGAAAATCAGAACGTTTCGTTTGAATCGAACCGACCGGCCGGAACTCTTTTTCTTGCAGTACGCGCAGGAGCTTCGCCTGCAAATCCAGCGGCAGCTCTCCGATTTCGTCGAAGAAAGCCGTCCCCCCATTCGCTGCCTCCAACAAACCCATCTTGGCCGCGAACGCCCCAGTGAACGACCCTTTCGCGTGGCCAAAGAGTTCACTTTCCATAAGCGGCCCTACAAATGACGAACAATCGATCGTCACGAATGGCCCGACTGGATTCGCGGCATGGATGGAACGCGCAACCACTTCTTTCCCTGTGCCGGTCTCGCCTAGGACTAGCGCCGGCCATTTGCCTTGGGCTAATTTGTCTACCATCCGCTGTACGTTTCGCAAACGGGTGGAATTTCCGACGAGAGTAGGCTCCGGCGGCAGTGAGTTCTGGTGGAAGATTGGCATTTTCTTGGGTTTGGGCTTCCCGGACGAAGGCTCACCAGGTGCCCATACTTAATTAGTGTGTTGGCGTACCCAATAATCTACATGGCAATGAAAATTTTCTATAGACCGCCGTGGAGGTATGACAATGTAAACGATGCGGTGGGGCAACCCCCCCCATTGTGGGTGGCGTTCGGAGATTGGCGTCTACCGCCAGGCGGGGGATCACTGGGCGTCCAACGGTACTACAAATGCGTTAGGAAATCGGCCGCGTAACCGCTGGAGAACTTCCCTGGCTTGTTTGATCGACTTCTCTTTGCCGACCAGGACACGCCACACCGCAGGGTGGCCGCCGGCGGCGTTCGGCTTGCGGTAGCGGACGGCAACCTCTTTATAGTCGCGAGCGAGCGAACGCCGGAGTTGTTCGGCGCGATGCTCTTCCCGCAGCGTACTCACCTGCACGGAGAACTCGCGACCCCGCTCATATGCGCGCGGAGGTTCGATCACTGTGACGCGCACCTTCGCGGTACCGTCGCGAATCATATCGATGTTCTTCGCCGCAGCGCGGGAGAGATCGATGATGCGTCCCTTCACGAACGGACCGCGATCGGTGATTCGAACGTCGGTCTCTCTCTTGTTCGAAAGATGACGCACACGCACCCAGGTTTCGAAGGGAAGCGACGGATGCGCTGCGGATGCGGAATCCATGTCGAACGTTTCGCCGTTGGCCGCGAGCCGTCCGTGATAGGGATCTCCATACCAACTCGCGATGCCTTCTTCCGTCATGCCAACGCGCGCAACCGGAACGCGCGCGGGCGCCTTTCGCGTTCCACACGCGGAGAAAAAAAACGACAACGCGAGAACGCATGAGAGCGCCGCGAAGCGATTTGCGCGTGCGATTCGCCACTTTGCAAAAAAATTTTTTTCGACGCATTTGGAGTCCGTGCGCGGGACGTCCCGCGAACGCTCAAAAAATTGGAGCATCGTTCGCATGCCCGTATTTATTAGCGCAAAATGCACTCGCATGATAAAAACATTTTCCCTCATCTTCGTTTTTTTGCAAAAAAGCCCTTGCACGTAGAGTTCCAACGCGTGCGTGTGTTGCATTTTTCTCTTGACTTGAACGCGAAAGGATTTTATATATGGGACACGCTGCGATCTCATCAAGGGATCGCGAAATTCTGTTAGGGAGAATCAATCAATGAAGTACGCTACCGCAAAGAAAGCAGCCAAGAAGGCGGCGAAGAAGGCTCCGGCGAAGAAAGCCGCGAAGAAAGCCCCCGCCAAGAAGGCTGCAGCCAAGAAGAAGTAACAACGCCTCTCCGATAGGAGAAAGCGAATAGCCAGTAGTAAAGAATCGGCCCCGGGCATCCGGGGCCGATTCGATTTTGTAGCACCGTTTCCGGGCATGGTGATTTTCACGGGCCGCCGAACGCGATATACTTCTTCGCCATGCTTCCTGCCTACATCGAAAAGACGGCCGCGAATCCCAAGTCGAATCGCGCGCCCTGGTTCGTGAACACCGCGCCGAGCTACGCGGGCGTATTCCTGTGGATCGTTTTTTATCAGACACTCGCGCAAAACACGATCGATCGCGCCAGCCTTGGCGTATGCCTCGCGGCGCTCGCCGTGGCCGGTGTGTTGAGCTATGCGCTGTTCTATTACGTGCCGGGCATGCTCGGAATGAAGACGGGCTTGCCTTTGTACGTCGTGGGCAGCTCCACGTTTGGAACCGCGGGCGGATATCTGATGCCCGGATTGCTAATGGGCTTGCTCCAGCTCGGATGGTTTGCGGTTGGCACCGCGACGGCGACGCAGTTCATATTGAACGCGGCCGGCTCCACGGCGGGCCCGGGCTCAATGCCCTACATCGCAATCGCCATCACGTGGGGTTTGGTGATGGCCTACATCGGCGTGAAGGGAATCCAGTACGTCGCGCGCGCATCGATGTTTCTGAACGCGATTCCGTTGTTGATGATTCTGGTGGTCTTCGCGCAGACGCAGGGAGGCATCTCGTTGCATAAACCCACAGGCGACGATTCGCTTGGCGCATTCCTCACGATCGTGCAAACGGTCATCGGCTTTTTTGCCACCGCAGGCGCGGCGGGCGTGGACTTCGGCATGAACTCGCGCGACGCAAACGATGTGAAGATGGGCGGGCTCACGGGCATCACGCTGGCAATTCTTATTGCCGGCGGACTGCCGTTGCTCTCCGTCGCCGGAGCGCGCGCATTGAATCCGGCCATTACAGGCTTCACGTATGAGGGCGTTATCAGCGCGCAAGGCGGTGCACTGGCCGCTGGAATGTTCGGGCTATTCGCTATCGCCTCCATCACACCGGCGTGCTTCTGTGCGTTCATCGCGGGCAACAGCTTTTCGACGATGATTCCCGGCGTGCCGCGCATGAGTTCGACGATGGTTGGAGCGGTGGTCGCTATCGCGCTCGCGGTGACGGGCGTGGCGAACAACCTGGTCGCGGTGTTCGGGTTGGTCGGCGCGTCATTCGGACCGATCTGCGGCGCGATGGTCGCCGACTACTTCCTGAGCGGCTGCGAATGGTCCGGCCCCCGGCAAGGGATCAATTGGGCGGGCTACGGTGCGTGGGCCGTTGGCTTCGCGGTCGGCATTCAATCGACCTATCAGCCCGCCGCAGTATTGAGCTTCGTCGCCGGTCTGGTGGTCTACACCGTGTTGGCGAAGGCAGGCTTGCAGCCGAAGGTTGTGGAAAAGGCCAACGCCGCGGCGCGATGATGACACCGGAAATGGAGGCCACGGCCGATCGCGTGACCGGCAAGGCTTTCAACTCCGGCTTGGAGTCGCTTGACGCAGACAGTTCTTCGCACCCGGCGGCGGGGAACGCGAACTCGAAGCGATGCGGGAGTGGTGCGGATTGCAGAACTGAGTCCGCCTACTTCCGCCGTTTCTCCTTCTCCTTGGGCTTCTTGCCTTCGAACGGATTCTTTGAGAACTTCGCCTTCACGATGATAGGCGTTCCTTTGAATCCGAACTCATTGCGGATCTTGTTTACCAACTGGCGCTCCGCCGAAAAGTGCAGTTGATTGCGCTTGTCGGGGAAGACGATGAAGGTGGGCGGCCGGATCGAGGCCTGCGTGATGTATTTGATCTTGGTGTCCGGCTCCAACTCCAGCGTGGACGAGAACCGGTTCAACTCGCCGGTGCCCACGCGGTGGGAGAACCACTTGTGCGCCTCGCGGATCATCTCGAACAGCCGGCCGACGCCTTGGCCGGTCTTCGCCGAGACGAAGGCCACCTGTGCGTACTCCAGGAACTTCATCTCGTCGCGCAGGTTTTCCTCAAAGGCCTTTTTATCGGCCTTGCCCATGGCATCCCACTTGTTGACGACGACGATGAGCGCGCGTCCGCCTTCATGGGCGTAGCCGGCGATGGTCGCATCCTGCGAAGCAGGCCCCTCGACGGCGTCCACGACGAGCAGCACCACATTGGCCATCCGAATGTGACGGCGAGCCATCATGACACTGAGTTTCTCGGCCATCTCATGCGTCTTGCCCTTGCGCCGGATGCCGGCGGTGTCCATGAAGATGTAGTCGATCCCGCCTCGCGTAATCTGCTCATCGACCGTGTCCCGCGTGGTTCCCGCGACCGGCGAAACGATCGCCCGTTCCTCGCCGACCAGCGAGTTGATCAGTGTCGATTTCCCAACATTCGGACGTCCGACGATGGAGATCTTGATCGCCGGCCGCCGTTCGGCCGCAGGCACGGCATCTTCCATCGGGAACGACTGCGTGACGTGGTCTAGCAACTCGTACAGGCCTACTTTGTGCTCGGCTGAGACGGGGAGCACATGGTCGATACCCAACTCGTGAAACTCGTGAACCAATCCCGCGCTCTTCTGCGTGTCGATTTTGTTGACCGCCAGCGTGACCGGCTTGTTCAAACGGCGCAGGATTTGCGAGAGTTCGCGATCGGCCGAGGTGATCTCGGTTCTTCCATCGATGAGGAAGATGATCTGCGCGGCACCCTCCAGCGCGACACGGGCCTGTTTCAGAATTTGCGACGGGATCCACTCGCGATCGTCGGGGATGATGCCCCCCGTGTCGATGATCTCGAAACGCCGGCCCGCATGCACGGCGATTCCGCTAATGCGGTCCCGCGTTATGCCCGGCTCATCTCCAACGATCGAGCGCCGCGATCCGGTGATGGCGTTGAACAATGTGGATTTCCCCACATTCGGCCTGCCGACGATCACAACGCACGGCAGAATTTCAGTCGCAGCCATGAATTTTCAGGATATCAAAGGGCTTCTGGCGCTTGATGTGAGAAAATGCAAGAGTTTGCAGTCTAACAACCCTTCTTCTTTCATTCGCAACATTGCCATCATCGCTCACGTCGACCACGGAAAGACAACCCTAGTCGACTCCATGTTCCGCCAAAGCGGCATCTACCGGGATAACGAAGCGCAGACCGAGCGCGCCATGGATTCCAACGAGTTGGAACGGGAGCGCGGCATCACGATTCTCGCGAAAACGACCGGCGTCCAGTTCAAGGACTATAAGATCAACATCGTCGATACGCCTGGTCATAGCGACTTCGGCGGGGAAGTGGAACGCGCGTTGAAGATCATCGACGGCGTCATTCTGCTTGTGGACGCCAGCGAAGGGCCGCTGCCCCAGACCCGTTACGTGCTGAGCAAGTCGCTTGAAGCCAAGCTCACGCCGATTGTCGTGGTCAACAAGATCGACCGCCCGGACGCGCGTGTCCAGGAAGTGCTCAACGAGGTCTACGATCTTTTCATCGACCTGGATGCGACCGAGGATCAACTCGACTTCCCCGTCATCTACACCAACGGGAAACTTGGCATCGCCAAACGCAGCCTGGAGGAGGAGTCCGAAAACCTTCTGCCATTGTTCGAGACCATCATTCAAACCATTCCAGCGCCGAAAGGCGAACCGGACGCGATTCTCCAACTGCTGGTGGCCAACCTCGACTATTCGGATTATCTGGGGCGGCTGGCGATCGGCCGGGTGTTTAACGGCCAGTTAAAATTGGGCGACGATGTTTCGATCTGCAAGCTGGACGGCAGCATTCAGAAGACCCGAATTACGAAGATGTACTCGTTCCAGGGTCTAAAGCGCGTGGAGGAATCGCTGGCCGTACCCGGTGCGGTGCTGGCGATCGCCGGCGTGGAAGGCATCACGATCGGCGAAACGGTTTCCTCGGCGGAGACGCCGATGCCACTGCCCAAGATTAAGATCGACGAACCGACCATCGCGATGAATTTCACGGTGAACGCATCGCCGTTCGCCGGGCGCGAAGGTCAATATGTGACTTCGCGAAACATTCGCGACCGCCTGGACAAGGAACTCCTCACCAACGTATCGATACGAGTGGAGGAAGCCGGCGGCCCCGACAGTTTCAAGGTGATGGGCCGCGGTGAGCTGCAATTGGCCATTCTGATCGAGATGATGCGCCGCGAAGGCTATGAGCTTGCCGTGGGGCGGCCGGAGATTATCACGAAGAAGCTGGACGGCGTCACCATGGAGCCGCAGGAGCAGCTCACGGTGGATTGCCCGGAGTCCTTCGTCGGCGTTGTGATGGAGCGCATCGGAATGCGCAAGGGCAAGATGTCCAAGATGGTCAATCATGGCTCCGGCCGCGTTCGCCTGGAGTTCCTGATTCCGTCGCGTGGACTGATCGGCATCCGCGGCGAGTTGTTGACCGAGACGCGCGGCACCGCGATCTTGCACTCGCTGTTTCACAACTATATCGAGTGGCAAGGCGATATCGAGAGCCGCCCGACGGGTTCGCTGATCTCCGACCGCCCCGGCAAGACTACGCCGTACGCCATCTCGAACCTGCAGGAACGCGGCATCATTTTCACGCAACCGGCCACTGAGGTCTACGAGGGGCAGATCATCGGCGAGCATTCGCGCGGCAACGATCTGGACGTGAACATCGTCAAGGAAAAGAAATTGACGAACATGCGGTCCTCAACGGCCGATGAAGCCGTGCGTATAGTGCCGCCGAAGGTGTTGAGCCTGGAGCAGGCGATCGAGTTTATTAAGGACGACGAGCTGGTGGAGATTACGCCGCAGTCGATTCGCTTGCGGAAGAAGATTTTGAAGGCGAATATGCGGTAACGTCCCTAGATGGGACAGGCCCCTCGTCAGGCGGATGCGGCCGTGGAGATCCTGAATGTGATCGAAACCAGGCTGATCAACGACACGACCTTGATTCCGTCTCAAGGGATTAGCGCAGTGGATACGGCGGAGTGCTTCTTGCCGCGGACGCAAGAACAATTGCGAACGCTCCCAGAGCGAACGGGTGCATGCTTTCCGGCATGCAGGTCTGGTGGAGGGTCCCGCGCAAGATTGTTATGACAGACCCCTCGACAGAAACAACGTGGCAACGGATCTGCGGGTCGACTTGGGTGTGACCCGCCGGCTCCTTTGTGTCTTCGCCGACGCGGCAAGCCCCTTAAACGGGATCGCGGTGGCCGATCTCTTCGTGTTTGCCGGAGACCGCCGGCTTTCGGACGCCAAGCGCGAGACTTTCGTTTTTACGTATCAAGAACCGGTTGAGTCCGTCGTCCACCGCTACGACCGATGGCTCGACACTCAAATTCCTCGCGCCCTTAGCGCCATCTCCGAATCTCTCTAGCCCTCCAGACCATTTGGTACAGTAACGCTGATGCTATCCCGCCGCCAGCTTTTCCCCGCGCTTGCGGGCGCCGCCTTGCGGGCCCAGCCCAAGCGTCCCAACATCATCTTCATCATGTCCGACGATCACGCCTCTCATGCGATCTCGGCGTATGGCAGCAAGATCAACAAGACGCCGCACATCGACCGTCTGGCGAACGAAGGCACGCGGTTCGCCAACTGTTTCGTCACCAACTCAATCTGCACGCCGTCGCGCGGCGTTCTGATGACGGGGCTCTACTCGCATCTGTCCGGCATCAAGACTCTTTCCGATAAGATTGACCCCGACAAGCCGAACACCGCAAAGTACATGCAAGCGGCCGGCTATCAGACCGCGATGATCGGCAAGTGGCATCTGGTCACGAATCCCACCGGATTCGATTTCTGGAGGATCTTGCCTGGCCAGGGGCTCTACAACAATCCCGTCTTCATCGAGATGAACGGCGAGCGCAAGAAATATGACGGCTACTGCACCGATCTGATAGGCGACTTCACGCTGGATTGGCTTTCGAAACGGGACAAGTCGAAGCCCTTTTTCGTAATGTGCCATCACAAGGCGCCGCATCGCGAATGGACACCGGGCCCCAAGTACAAGGACCTCTTCAAGGACGTGACGATTCCGGAACCCGATACGCTCTACGACGAGCATAAGGGCCGGGCCGGCGCGGCCGAGCGGTCGCGAATGCGGGTTGGCCAGGACAACACAAAGACCGACCTGAAGATGGACCCGCCGCCGGGCCTGGAGGGCAATGCGCTTCGCAAATGGGCGTATCAGGTCTACATCAAAGACTATCTTCGCTGTGTGCAATCGGTGGACGACAACGTTGGCCGCGTGCTCGACTATCTCGACAAAGAGGGTATCGCTAACGACACTATCGTCATCTACAACTCCGATCAGGGGTTCTTCCTAGGCGATCATGGCTGGTTCGACAAACGCTTCATGTACGAAGAGTGCCTGCGTACTCCGCTGCTGGTGCGCTGGCCCGGCCATGGCAGGCCGGGAACGGTCAACAAGGACATGGTGTTAAACCTCGACTTCGCGCCGACCTTCGTGGACTGCGCTGGCGCGGCGAAGCCCGCGGAAATGCAGGGCGAAAGCCTAAAGCCGCTGCTGGAGGGAAAGACGCCTAAGAATTGGCGCCAGGACATGTACTACCGCTACTGGATGCACCTTGGCGGCGGACACAGCGTGACGGCGCACTATGGCGTTCGCACGCACCGTTACAAGCTGATCTATTATTACGGAAAAGCGCTGGGCTCGGCCGGAGCGGTGGATCAGGACACACCACCCGAGTGGGAGTTCTACGATATGCGGAAGGACCCGAAAGAGCTGCGCAACGCCTACAGCGATCCGGCGTATCAGAAGGTCATCGGCACGCTGAAGAAACGGCTGGCGCAGTTGCAGGCCCACTACAAAGACACGCCAGCCTAGGCCAGCCCTGCTAACCTGAAAGCAGTACCATGCGAATCCTCCGCTACGAGACGAAAAGCGGGATCGCCGTCAGCCGCACTACCAGCAAGGCTCCGTATCGCCGGGGCCTAAAACCGTTGTTGCGTAAACTTGATCGCGTCCGCGGCTTTTATCTTTCCTCGGGATACGAGTATCCCGGGCGGTACTCGCGCTGGGATATCGCGGGCATCACTCCGCCGTTGGAGATCATTTCGCGGGGCCGGCGTGTGGAGTTCCGCCCATTGAACATGCGCGGAGAGATGCTGGCCCAGATGTTCGGCGCGTTTCTGCGTAAGAAGGATTTCTGGGAAGAGTTCAACGGCACTTCTGGAATTCTAAAACCCTTGCCGGAGCTGTTTCCAGAAGAGGAGCGCTCCAAGCAGCCGTCCGTCTTTTCGGTCCTGCGGGCGTTCGTGGAGGAGTTCCAGCACCCCGACGATTCCAAGCTGTCGCTCATAGGGGCCTTCGGCTACGATCTACTCTTTCAATTCGACCCCATTCAGCTCCGGTTGCCGCGCGAAGACCGTAAAGACCTGCACCTGTTCTTCTGCGACGACATCTACTACATGGACCGCAAGAAGGAAGTCATCGAGCGGTATCAGTACGACTTCGATTTCGAAGGCCTCTCCACCCTGGGACTGGACCGCACCGGCGCCGAGGTTCCCAAGCAGCCAAAACGCAAGCCGGAGCCGATCACCAGTAACCATACGCCGCAAGAGTACATGGCCAACGTCGAGCGCTGCCGCGCCGGCATGAAGCAGGGCGATTACTACGAAGTCGTTCTGCGGCAGACCTTCCGCACGACGTACTCGCAAAGTCCGTCCAAGCTCTTTGAGACGATTCAGCAGGCGTCGCCTTCGCCCTATGAGTTCATACTGCAACTGGGCGAGGAGCAATTGATCGGCGCATCACCGGAGATGTTTGTCCGCGTGGAAGGGCCGCGCGTTGAGACGTGCCCGATCTCCGGAACCGCCCGGCGCACAGGGGACCCGATGGTGGATGCGGAGAGCATCAAGCAGCTTCTGGTGTCGGCCAAGGAAGAGTCCGAACTGACGATGTGCACCGATGTCGACCGCAACGACAAATCCCGCGTCTGTGTGCCGGGTTCGGTGAAGATCATCGGCCGCCGGCTGATTGAAAGCTATGTTGGCCTGTTCCATACAGTGGATCATGTGGAAGGCGTCTTGAAACCGGGGTTTGACGCGATCGACGCCTTCCTGTCCCATATGTGGGCCGTGACTCTAATCGGTGCGCCGAAGAAGGCCGCATCGCAAATGATCGAGAATTTGGAGAAGGACGCGCGTGGCTGGTACGGAGGCGCGATCGGGGCATTGTCGCTGAACGGGGATATCAACACCGGCATCACCATTCGAACCGTTCACTTGAAAGACGGCATCGCCTCCTATTCGGCGGGCGCAACTCTGCTCTACGATTCCGACCCGGCGGCGGAGGAGCAGGAGACCCGCATCAAGGCCACTGGCTTCTTCCACGCGCTGTCGAGAAAGCGGAAAGCCGTTTCCGGCGAAACACCGGCGCCGGTTGGCGCTGGACTGAAGATGCTGCTTGTCGACAACGACGACTGCTTCATCCAGACGCTGGCCAACTACGCAAGCCAGACGGGCGCGGAGATCGTTACCTATCGTTCCGGAATTCCGGAGTCGTTGATTCAGAAGATCGATCCGGACCTGATTCTGCTCTCGCCCGGCCCGGGCCGGCCCGCCGATTTCGGCGTGCCGGCGCTGGCCCGCTTTGCAGCCCGTGCCGGTTATCCGCTGTTCGGAGTCTGTTTGGGACTGCAAGGAATCGTCGAGGCGTTTGGCGGTGAGCTCGGCGTGTTGCCCTACCCAATGCATGGGAAGCCGTCCAAGGTTCGCCATTTCGGAATCGGAGCGTTTGCGGGACTGCCGGAGACTATCAATGCCGGCCGCTACCACTCCCTGTATGCGATTCGCGAGAAACTGCCGCCGGAATTGGAGATCACGGCCGAATCCGAGGACGGGATCATCATGGGCGTCCGCCACCGCGAGTTGCCCATTGAAGCGGTCCAGTTCCATCCCGAATCCCTGTTAACGCTTGAAGGGAACGCCGGCTTGAAGCTCATCGAGAACATGATTCGCCTGCATGGGCGATCCAAGGCTGTCCGTTGCGCCGTCCGATAGTCTGGGCCCTCTTCGCGGCCGTGTTCCTGTTCACCGCTGGGACGTCCATCAATTTTTGCGCGACACTTTTCCGGTGCGGCTGCCAGGGTTTGTGGGGAATCGGCGCCGATCACTGCAATATCCACCACCGAGTGGGACCCCATTGTCCGTGGTGTACCCACGGTGGTTTCGGTTTCGCCGTCAGTATGGTACCGGTGTTCGTGGTGCAGGGAATCGCCGTGTTCCGGAACAGCGCATGGTCCTTATTCGTCAGAGGCTTAGTTGCCCTGGCCGCATACCCGGTCGTTGGCGGACTGCTCGGATTCCTTGTAGGATGGTCACAAGGGTACTGGGACCATTAGCAGTTGCACGGCTAGATCTCAGGTTCCATACTGGATCCCGAGGCTAGCACTTTCATCATGGACTTTTCGGATCTCATCTATATCGCGTTTCTGGTCATCTGCGCCGCGTTGGCGGCCGGCATTTCCAGCGGCGGCGGTGGCGGACGGAGATCCCGAATTCCCGCCGCCTGTTGATGACAGACGTCGTCGTTATTGGCGGGGGACTGGCCGGGCTTTCCGCCGCGGCTGCACTGGGAGGCGCCGGTTTTCGCGTAGAGTTGCTGGAGGCGAGGCCGTTCTTCGGAGGCAGGGCCACCTCCTACGGGCTCCCGAATGGCGAGGTCATCGACAACTGCCAGCACGTGCTTTTGCGCTGCTGCGTCAATCTGCTCGATTTTTACCGGCGGCTTGATGTCGATTCGAAGGTGAAGTTCTATTCAGAGATTCCATTCCTGGAGCCAGGCGGACGGGTTTCGATCTTCAAGCGCGGAGTGTTGCCGGCGCCGCTGCATTTCACCGAATGTTTCCTACGACTACCGTTCCTCACGTTGGCGGATAAGGTAGCCATCGCCCGGGCGTTCGTGGCGATCTTGATGGAATCCGGCCGGAAGGACCTCGATGACATCTCGATGCTCGATTGGCTTCGCGCGCATGGGCAGACGCCGAACGCCATCGAGCGCTTCTGGCGGCAGGTTCTGGTGAGCGCCATCAACGAAGAGTTGGACCGCATGGCGGCTTGCCATGGTTTTCAGGTGTTCCGGCTCGGATTCATGGCCGCGCGCGACTCCTATGAGATGGGCGTTCCGAACGTTCCGCTTGGCGAGTTGTACGGCTCGCCGGCGTGGTCCGCCATGCCCGAAGTTTCGCTGCGCCCCCGCACTCCGGTGGAATCGCTCCGATTCGGCGGTGGCCGTGTCGATGCCGCGATGTCCGGCGGCGAGCCGGTGGCCGGAAGGGTCTTTATCTCGGCCGTGCCGTTTGAGAAGGCGGGTGCGCTGTTGCCGGACCTCGACACGAGCGCATTCACCCACTCCTCGATTACTGGCGTGCATCTGTGGTTTGATCGCGCCGTGACGGAGATGGAAAACGCAACGCTGCTGGACCGGACGATTCAGTGGTTCTTCAACAAGGAAAGAGGCCGGTACCTGCAAGTGGTGATTAGCGCCTCCGCGCCGTTGCTGGAAATGCCGCGCCAAGCGGTGATCGACCTCGCCGTGAAAGAGCTCGCCGAATTTCTTCCGCGCGCCGGCGAGGCGAAGCTGGAAAAAGCGCACGTCGTGAAGGAAGCGCGTGCGACATACTCGGCGCTGCCTGGTCTCGCGAAGCACCGGCCGGAGGCAAGGACCCGGTACGAAAATCTCTTTCTGGCTGGCGACTGGACCGATTCGGGATGGCCCGCAACGATGGAGGGCGCAGTCCGCAGCGGCTATAAAGCGGCGGAGTTTGCATCGGCAACGTTGGGGCGGCCCACGCGCTTCCTGCTTCCCGACATAAAATAAAGGCTATGCTGTTGCGCGCCGTGTTCCTCACTTGCTTGTCCGCTGGATTCCTGTTGGCCGACCCGCCGATGACGAGGCTTCGCATCGAGGTTCGAAAGGCGGTCAACGACAAACCAGTGGACCGCGCCAGCGTGATCGTGCGTTTCGTGGAAGGCCGCTCGGTGATCAAGCTCGGCAAGAAGATCAACACGTCCTATCAGCTCCGGACGAATCAGGATGGCGTGGCCTCGATTCCGCCGATTCCGCAAGGGAAGATTCAGATCCAGATCATCGCCAAGAACCAGCAGACCTTCGGCCAGATCTTCGACGTGGCCGAGGAAGAGAAGACGATCGAGATCAAGTTGAACGAGCCGCAAGCGCAGTACTCCGTGCACACACAGAAGTAGGGGCGGCCCGAGAGCCGCCCCTGCCTGGCGGTTAGCTTGCCTTACGGCAGCAGCCCAGTCCGTCGCAGCAACCCAGCCCGCAGCAGCTTTCCACTGCCCAGGCGCCGATTGCGAACAGTCCGAGCGACATCAATGCTTTTGCAAGGATGCTCATAACAGTTCTCCTTTCGTGTTTGGTCTGGAATTCGGAAACAACCCGTTGTTTCTAGATCCGAAGAACACGCAGCCGGAGATGCAGGCCGCTCGCGTGATGCCAATCCGGTGTATCGAGAACGGAATGAGCGGCAAACGAAGGCGGGACAAAAACGACGGAGGGCGGCAGAGCCAAAAGAGTTCTGGCGCTCAGCTCCAGCGGGCTCTTGTCGCCGTCAAAGAATTGGCAGTTGTCGATGGCGGGCTTAAAGGGGCAGTGGACCGCCTTGCTCTTGCAGTGCGACTTCGCCGGGCAGGCGAGGGCGAAGGCGCCGTCGAACAAGCCGAGGAGCAGAAGAGTTAACAGAAGCGATATCGCTTTGTGCCTCATGGACCGGTACCAGTATGCGCCCGTTGGTATACTAATTCAAGATGCAGTATTGTTCCTTTGCACGCCGTAACCAATGCGACTAAGCGTGCCTATGCCACAGGGCATAGAGGCCCTGTACGGAACCCGCGACGAGAACATCCGCCTGTTGGAGGCCGCTCTGGCGGTGCGCACGCGCCTGGCCAATAGCGCCGTGGAAGTGGAAGGCGTTCCCGAGGGCGTGGAGCGATGCGGCCGGATACTCTCCGACTACGCGGAGTTGGTCCGCGAGGGCGTGGTGATTTCCAGCGGAGACATGCACAATTTCCTGCGCATCGTCAGCGGGGACGGCGACGTTACGCTGCGCGCGTTGGTGGCCAGCGGGCGGCAGCGGAGCTTTGGCAAAAAAGTGCTGACGCCGAAGACGATCAATCAGAGACGGTATCTGGAAGCCATTGAGCGCAACGATCTGGTGTTTGGCGTGGGCCCGGCGGGCACGGGCAAGACCTACCTGGCGGTGGCGATGGCGATCTCCGCGCTCATGTCGAAACGCGTATCGCGAATTATCCTCACGCGGCCGGCCGTTGAAGCGGGCGAGAAGCTCGGATTTCTTCCCGGAACCCTGCAGGAAAAGATCGACCCGTACCTGCGGCCCCTCTATGACGCGCTTTTCGATATGCTCGAAGCGGAAAAAGTGGAAAAGCTGATCGAACGGAAAGTGATTGAAGTCGCGCCGATCGCGTTCATGCGCGGGCGCACGCTGAACGACAGCTTCATCATTCTGGACGAAGCGCAGAACACCACGCCCGAGCAGATGAAAATGGTGTTGACGCGCCAAGGCTTCAATTCGAAGACCGTCGTAACGGGCGACGTAACGCAAATCGACCTGCCCAACGCGCGGCGCAGCGGGCTGCTGGAAGCGATCGAAGTTCTGCGGGGTACGGAAGGCATCAGCTTCGTCCATTTCGACGACATGGACGTGGTGCGCCATAACCTTGTGCAACGCATTATCAAGGCCTACGAAAAGTGGGGCGACAACGGCACCAATCGCCAGTTGACGCTTCGCCTCAATGAGGCCATGGCGGACGCGGTGGCCAACGAGCCCCAGGCGCCTCCGCCCACCGTTAACGCCTAATTGGAGCCTATGTCGCCAGAAGGCAGTACTTTGTTATTCGAACGCGCGCCGCGAGGTCTGGACCGGAAACGCCTGCGCGCCTTCCTCACTTCGCTCACACGGCGTGTGAGCCCCGGCAGACCGGTGACCTGCCTGATCACCAACGACGCCGCTCTACGGAAGTTCAACAACGACTTCCTCGGCAACGACTACGCCACCGATGTGCTCTCGTTCCCGGCCGCCGACGGGTCGCTGGGCGAAATGGCCATCTCCGCGCAGCGCGCGGCGGAGCAGGCCGGCGGATTTGGACACAGCGTGGAAACGGAGATCGAAATTTTGATGTTGCATGGGTTGCTGCACTTGCAGGGACACGATCATGAGTCCGACCGCGGTGCGATGAAGCGGTTGGAAAAGAAGTGGCGGCTGGAGCTGGGGCTGCCGGCCGGCCTGATTGAGAGGGCTCGCGCGTGAGTGTCGCGTTTTTCATTACGCTGGCCGTCTTCTCCTGCCTGCTAACACTCTCGGCAGTGGCGCAGTTGCTGTACCTGGAATCGCTGCGCTTGCGCGCGCGCGAGTGTGAAGCGCTCGACTACTTCAAGGAAAACATCGAAGCGCGCCTCGGCATGAAGATCGAGCGGGGCTCGCTGACCTATTCCCTGATGAAACACGCGTTGATCGCGCTGATGGGCATCTTCGCCCTGGCACTGCTCGGCAGCGGACGGGAGCGATTCTGGTATGCCATCGCGGAAGCCGCCGTGCTGGCGTGGGGCCTGTGCACGGTGTTCGCGCACATCTTTCCGCAGATTCTATACCGGCATACCAGCGGCCGGTGGCTGTTCGCGTTTCTGCCGGTCTTTGTCGCGATGAAGTGGGTGATCTCCCCCGTCGTCGTCACATTGAAGTTTTTCCAGTCGCTATCGGAGTTGAAAAACGGCGCGGAGGAAGCGAACGGCGAATCGGTGGAGGCGCTGATCACGGCGGGCAAGGAAGAGGGGCTGATCGAAGAAGAGGACCGGAAGCTGATTCAGTCCGTCGTCGAGTTCGGCGACAAAACGGTCCACGCGGTGATGACTCCGCGGCCGCGCATCGTGGCCATTGAACGAAACCGGTCGTTCGGCGATCTGCGCCAACTCGTCATCAACGAGCAGTATTCGCGAATCCCTGTCTACGATGAGTCCATCGACAACGTCGTGGGCTTCGTCCACGTTCGCGACATGTTTGAGCGTAACGCCGACGAAAAGAACCGCAAGGTTTGGGAGTTGATGCGGCCCATTCGCATCGTGCCGGAGCAAAAGAAGGTCACCAGCCTGCTTCGCGAGATGCAAAGGGACGGCGCCCACATGGCCGTGGTCGTGGACGAGTATGGCAACACGGCGGGCCTGGCGACGATGGAAGATCTTGTCGAGGAAATCTTCGGCGAAATTCGCGATGAGCATGAGCCGGTGGCCGATGTCGTACCCGACGGCGACGGGTGCTGGCTGGTATCCGGGAGTTTCGATCTCGACCACCTGACCGAACTCGTGGACTTCCGCCCCGACGACGAAGTAGAATCCACAACCGTTGGCGGTTTGGCGGCGGAGTGGCTGGGACGTGTGCCGCGCGCCGGCGAAAGCGTCGTGCGCGACGGCATCCGGTTGGAAGTCATCGCGGCCAACGACCGCCGCGTGGATCGTGTCCGCGTCATGCGCGCGGCACCAGCGCCGGCCGAGGAGACCGAAGAAAAGAAGGCCAATGGCTAAAAGGAAGTTTCGAGCCGGCAGCGCGTCCATTATCGGACTGCCCAACGCCGGAAAGTCGACGTTGTTGAACGCCCTGGTGGGCGAGAAAATCGCAATTGTCACCGCCAAGGCGCAGACGACGCGAACTTCGCTTAACGGCGTATGGACGGGGCCTGCCGCGCAGATCGTCTTTGTCGACACACCCGGCATTCACAAATCCGACAACGTCTTCAATCAGCGAATGATGCGAGCCGTGCGGTCGGCGCTGGAATCCATCGACGTGCTGGTCTACGTTTGCGACGCGACCAAGCCGCTGCCACTACCGGCCGCCGAGACACAGGCTGTCGATCTTGTGAAAAAGACCCCGGTGCCCGCTCTGCTGGTGTTGAACAAAGTGGACGCGGTGAAGAACAAGGAAAAGCTCCTGGCGGTTATCGATTCCTACCGGGCGCTCCATGAGTTTGCCGCATACATTCCGGTATCGGCCCGCAAGGGGGAAGGCCTGGAGGTGCTGCGCGACGCAATCATCGAACGGCTGCCGGCCGGCCCGGCTATCTATCCCGAAGACCATTTGACGGAGGTGCCCTCGCGCTATCTGGCCGCGGAGATGATCCGAGAGAAGATCCTGATTCTGGCGCGGCAGGAGGTTCCGCATTCTGTGGCGGTCCTGGTGGACAAGTGGGAAGAGACGCCGGGACTCACGCGAATCATGGCGACGATTTTCGTGGAGCGGGCCGGCCAAAAGTCCATTATCGTGGGCGCCGGCGGCGCTATGATCAAGAAAATTGGAATTAGCGCCAGGAAAGAACTGGAAACTTTTTTCGCGAAGAAGATTCACTTGGAGCTGTTCGTGAAGGTGAAGCCCGATTGGCGGAGTCAGCCGGAGTTTCTCAACGAGCTCGATTGGCGCACAATGGTAGGTGGAGCGAGCGATGAATAGAAGAGTTGCATTTCTGACGCTGAGTGGCGCGGCCGTGTTGCTAGCGGACCAGAAGCAGGACGACGATATCTACGACAAAGTCCGGCTGCGTCTGGCGGGCGATCCGGACGTAAAAGGCGGGGCGCTGGATGTCACCGTGAAGGACGGCGTTGTGACCATTCGCGGCATCGTGCGCACCGGCAAGGGGAAGGCTAAGGCCGAGAAGGTGGCTATGAAGGTGAAGGGTGTAACCAAAGTAGTCAACGAGTTACGGGTTTCGCCCACCGGGAACTAGCGGGCCCCGGCGATTTGTACCAGCTCCCGTTTCGAGGTGTCTTCGAAACGCAGAACCTTCATCGGGCAAACCGTGACGCAGATTCCGCACCCGATGCACGAGCTATTCGCGTTGTTCAGCTCCTGCTGCAGCATGGCGAAGCGCATTACGTCGATTCCCACCTGGCAGTTGCGGGTGCATTCTCCGCAAGCGATGCATTTGTCGTTCGCCGTGATCGCGAACCGGCTCCAGCGCATGCGGGTGAACCAGGCGGAAAAGATCTCCATCATCTTGGCAAGCGGGCACCAGTAGCGGCACCACACTTTGCCTCCAAGGAACGGATACAGCCCCACCGGGAGGATTCCCACCAGCCAGACATCCGCGAAGAGGTGGTAGTATTCCAAACCGGTTTGCGCGGGTTTGGACAGGACCTTGTAGACGTCCGCGCCCAACAGCAGAACGGTCACTATCACCGCGGCGGCCAGCACGGCCAGGTTCATGCGTTCCCATTTGGCCGCCGTGGGACCTTTCGGCGCTAAATGGCGCCACCGGTCGCCAAGGGTCTCCGCCAAACCGCCGCATCCGCATATCCAGGTGCAGTAGCGTTTGCCGTAGAGCAGGACGAAGATTGGAATGATGCCGAAACTGAGGATGAGGCCCCAATAGATCCAGACCTGATGCGGGTTCCCGATGAACGTATAGAAAAACAGCGGCCACGCATAGATCAATCCGTAGGAGCGCCAAAGATTGTTCGTGAACTGCGGATCGGAGGCCAGCGCCTCGCCCACCCATTGATTCCGCACGGCAATCTGAACCAGGTATTCCGGGATCAAAAAAAAGAAGATCCACTGGAAGCTAATCAAACTGATATAGCGCCAGATCTGAAACCTGTCTTTGTAGTCGATACCCCACCGCTTCATCGCCTGCACTCCAAAGACCGTCATCACGCCCGTATACAGCACGGTGTACCAAAACGACCATGGCTTCCCCCCGAAGCTGACTAGCTTATGCCCCCAGCCGGTAAATGGCCAAAATTCGTTGCCGTCGCCGCCCTTCACCGCGTAGATGGTGTAGCTGACAAACATCACAACGGCGAGATAGAGCCAGCGCCGCCAGTCCCACTCGTTCTCCAACCGCAGGCCCAGTTGTTTGAGAAAGGCGGCCGGTGGATCGGCTCCGATCAGTACGAACGCCCTGTCGCAGGAGATGTGTTCGCCGTTCAGCCGGCACCGGCCCTCGCCGAACTCAGAGACGTTGCTATTCAGCGCCAGCTTCACTTTAGAGGCGGCCAGTTTCTTCCGGTTCGCGCTGAACAGACGGTGCAGTTCGGCCCCTCGATAAGAGAGCGTCACTTCGTTCCCGGCCTCGGAGAGCGCGATAGCCGCCTCCACAGCGGAGTTGCCTCCGCCCACCACTACGATTCGCTCCCCGTGAAAGTGGGCCGGATTATAGAGCCGGTTGTGCACGTTGGCGCGGTCTTCGCCCGGAACCCCCAGCCGGCGCGCCTCGCCGCGCTGGCCGGTCGCGATCACCACCTTGCGAGCCGTAAGGGTGCCCCGGTTCGTCTTGACAGTCAGAAACCCGGGGCCGGGAACAATCCCCGTGATCGCCTCGCCAGTCCGGATTTCCAGTTCGCGCGCCGCTTCGCCCCACTTTTCCAGGAGCTCCTCGCGTGTCGATTCTTCCAGCCAAAGGCTCCCGGCGGTTGCGCGCGAAACCGGTTCGTCGTAGACGATTTTGCCGATCGGGAATTCGTGAATCGTGTTCGCCAGAATGTTCTTTTCGAGCACGACGACACGCAGCCCGCGCTCTCGCAGTGTTAGCGCGCAGTTCAAGCCGGCGGCGCCGGCGCCCGCGACGACGACATCGAAATCCGCCGCGTTCTCCACACGTTGGCCGGCCAGATATCCGGCCAACTGGTGGCCCTGCTCTATGGCCAGCTTAACCACCGGCGCCCCGGCCAGGTCGCCGACGATGTGTACCCCGGGGATGCTGGACTCAAAGTTCGGCCCGAGGCGCGGCCTGCGGGCCGGCATGTTCGCCGATTCCAGTATTTGGCGGAGCATCCCGCAGACATTATGCCAGAGGGGCTTAACCGCGCGGTTTTCGCACGGCGAAACGCATGCCGCTCCAAGTCTCGTCGATCGCGCAAATCTTAAAGTCCACCAGCCCGATCGAGAGGCAGACTTCGCGAACGACATTCCCGTTCAGCCCGTCCTTCCGCCCCTTCGGCCAGCAGATCCAAAGGCCGCCCATTTCGGCACAAGCCTTCATCCGGGGGAGCGCCTTTTCGAACTCGCCGCGCGTCTCGACAAACCAGATCGTCAGCGGGGCCTTCGCGGCGACTCGAACGCCGGGCAAGCGCTCGGCGAATCCGGCCGGGGCTCCAGTCAGCGCCACCGTCTCCTTCACGCCGAGTTTTTTGACGAGGGGAGTTGGCGAGTCGAAGCCTGAAAGCGATTTCGGCACCACGACCTCTTTGGGCGCGGCGCGCAGTACGTCCTCCAGTACCGGGCCGAGCTTCGCGTAGACCGTGTAGCGGGCGTCAGGAAGGACCGACTGCACTCTTTCGACTTTCTCGGGAAGTCCTTCGACAAATACCAGCGGTATGAAACGCGTGGCGGGTGACCGGCGGAGCGCGACACCCACCTCCTGGCCGTGACTTGGTACCCGTGAAAGGTCGATCACCAGAGCCGCCGGAGGGTTCTCCCGAAACTCCTTAAGCGATGACGAGCCCAGGGGGCCGTCGTCGACCGGATATCCGAGAGCCTCGACGATTGCCCGCTTTTCAGGGTCCGGTTTTCGAAGCAATAGCCGTATGCGTGACGCCACTGCCATATAATAATGGGTTCACCCCGCTCGAGGTGCATTGCCATGTCTGAACCGAAAGAAATTACCCGCCGCGACGCCACGAAGATCGCGGCCGGCGCCACCGCCGCCGTCATTACCGGAGCGCCCTGGATTCAAAAGGTCAAGGCCGCGAATAACCAGATCCAGATGGCGATCATCGGAACCGGTGGACGCGGTCAGTACCATATTCAGCACATTAACGGGCTAGACGGCGGACGGCTGGTCGCCGCTTGCGACATCTTCCCCACCAATTTGGACAAAGCGGTCGGCATCTCCAAGGACAAGCCGAAAGGCTACAAGGACTACCGCGAGATTCTCAACCGCAACGACGTGGACGCTGTCATGATCGCCACGCCGCTGTACACCCACTTCCCCATTACTCGCGATGCGTTGCTGGCGGGCAAGCACGTGTTCTGCGAAAAGTCGCTGGTCCACAAACCGGAAGAGGTGCACGCGCTCAAGAAGCTCGTCACGGAACGGCCCAAGCAGGTGATGCAAGTCGGCCTGCAGCGCCGCTACAGCCGGTTCTACCAGACGGCCCGTCAGATGGTGGACAAAGGGCTGCTCGGCGACGTGACCAACGTTTACGCGCAATGGCATCGCAATCTGATCAACGTTCCATCGAACACGTGGACGATGAAAAAGAACGATCCGCGCGGCGAAGACGGCAACTGGCGGTTACTGTCGAAGTTCTCCGGCGGCCTGGTGGCGGAGCTCGGGTCTCACCAAATGGACATCGCAGACTGGATGTTTGGCAGCCACTTCGACACCGTTTCCGGCGTTGGCGGGATCGATTATTTCAAGGACGGCCGCGACGTCTTCGACTCCGTCCAGTTGATCTTCCGCTACCCCAAAGGGCAGCGCCTGCTGGCTTCCTACATCTCCACGAATCAGCACTGCGCATTGTTCGGCGGCACCCGCGCCCAGTTTGGCGAAATGATCATGGGCACCGAGGGCACGATCCATATCACCGTGGGTACCGACGAAGAACCCGCCTTGGGCATCTGGTATCGTGAACCGGCCAAGAAGAACCCAGCGCCAGGTACCGCGAAGGCCGCCGTGGCCAGCGCATCATTGGCCTCAACAGGCAAGGGTGCGAAGGCGCTGCCCATATTGCTGAGCAAAGACGAGGTGACCGATCAGGACAGCTTCGTACAGAAGGAACTGAAATTCGCGCGGCGCTGGCTGTATTCGAAGGGCGTGATGGTGCCCGAGGAAGACCGCAACCCGGTGGATCAACAGCTCATTGAGTTCTGGGATTGCTGCCGGTCCGGCGCCAAGCCCAAGGCCGATTTGGAGATTGGCCTCTCCGATTCGATCGCTGTGATTTTGTCGAACCTCTGCATGAAAGAGGACCGCAAGATCAAGCGTGCCGAAATCGAAACGATGGGCAACCCCGACGCGAAGGCTCCCGCCAAGAAAGCGTAACAGCGGCGGCGCGGCCGTGGGGCGGAGTCGATCGAAAATCCCGCTTTTCGCGCGAGCGCTTTGGCCGGCTGCATGGCCCACCGGGTTCTCGGCGCAGGGCGCGCGATGATAGAGCGACGAGGGTTTTTCGGTACCGTGCCTTTCGCCGGGTGCCGGTCCAAGCGATGATCCACGTGAAGTACAAGGCGTTCGCGCGAAGCGCATCCGCTCCACCCAAGGAGTTTGAATGAAGTGTCTCAGCCTTCTTCTCGCCGCAATGGCGCTTTTCGGCCAACAAACCGTAGTCCGCGCGGCCCGGCTATTTGATGGAAGGTCGGCAACGCTCCAATCGCCGGGCCTCGTTGTGGTGGAGGGCAACAAGATTGTAGGCGTTGGACCGTCGGCCGTGCTTGCCCCGAACGCCAAGGTTATAGATCTGGGCGATGCGACTCTGTTGCCCGGCTTCATGGACGCGCATGTCCATCTGGGAATGCAGTTCGGCTTGGACCGCCGCCAGGAGGTGCTGGACGAGCAGGCGCGCACGCCGGCTGAAATCGCGCTGCGGCACGCAAAATACGCCCGTGCAACTCTGGACGCCGGCTTCACGACGGTGCGAAACCTAGGCGACTGGAACGGTGTGGACATCGCGCTGCGAAACGTGATCAACGCCGGTGAGATTCCCGGCCCGCGCATTCTGGCATCCGGCCCCGGCCTCGGTTCGCTGGGTGGGCACTGCGACATGACCAACGGCGCGCGACCCGGCTTTCGCGGACGTGAGCCGGACTGGCGGGACGGCGTCGTGGACTCCGCGGAATCGGGCCGCCAGGCGGTACGGCACAACATCAAGTACGGTGCGGATCTGATAAAAATCTGCGCCACGGGCGGCGTGTTAAGTCTGAACAACGACGTCGATTCGCCGCAATTGACGCAAGCGGAGTTGGACGCGATCGTCGACGAAGCGCACGCGAAGGGCAAGAAGGTCACTGCCCACGCACACGGCGCCGCCGGCGCCAAACGCGCGGTTCGCGCCGGGATCGATTCCATTGAGCACGGCAGCTTTCTGGACGATGAGGCGCTCACGTTAATGAAACAGAAAGGGACGTTCTATGTACCCACTCTGCACGCGTTGTGGGCCCTGGATCAGGTGGAGAAAAAGGGCGGCGTGATGGATCCGCGGACGCGGGTGAAGATGCAGGCGGCGGCGCGCCGGCTGGACGAGACGTTTCGCAGCGCCGTGGCGCGCGGCGTGCGTATTGCGTTCGGAACGGACGCCGGCGTTGGCCCGCATGGCACCAACGCCGAAGAGTTCGTGCTTCTGGTTCAGAAGGGCCTTTCGCCGATCGAGGCCTTGAAGGCCGCGACGTCGGTGGACGCGGAGCTGTTCGGTGTCGCCGATACTCTCGGCACGCTAGAATCGGGGAAATTGGCCGATATTGTGGCCGTTCCGGGCGATCCGGTAGCGGACATCACAAAGACCCGGACCGTCATTTTCGTAATGAAAGACGGACGGGTCCACAAGAATTAGGGAGGTTCGTATGCGGTGCTTCATTCTGCTTTCGCTCGGCGCGGCGGCCCTGTGCGCGCAACAGACGGTGATTAAGGCGGCCCGTCTGTTCGACGGCCGCTCGGACTCCTTGCAATCACCCGGGCTGGTCGTTGTAGAGGGCAACAAAATTACCGGAGTCGGCGCCAGCGCTGTGCTGACGCCGAATGCCAAGGTCATCGACCTGGGCGATGCGACCCTGCTGCCCGGTTTTATGGACGCCCATGTGCATCTGACCAATGAGCGCGGCATGGACAGCCGGCAGGACCGGCTGGACAACCAGGCACGCTCGACTGCAGAGACGGCCCTGCGCGCGATTAAGCACTTGCGAGCCACATTGCACGCCGGCTTTACGACGGTTCGAAATCTGGGAGCCAACGAGTTTGTCGACGTGGCCATGCGCAATGCGATCAACGCCGGCGAAGTGGAGGGCCCCCGCATTCTGGCGGCCAGCAAAGGGCTCGGCTCGCTGGGCGGTCACTGTGACGGGATGAACGGCCAGCGCCCGGGGTTCTACGGCCGCGAACCGGACTGGCGGGACGGCATCGTGGATTCGCCCGAGGCGGGCAGGCAGGCCGTCCGGCACAACGTGAAGTACGGGGCGGATCTGATCAAGATCTGTGCGACAGGCGGGGTTCTCAGCTTGAATAACGATGTCGATTCTCCGCAACTGACACAGGCGGAGCTGGACGCCATCATCGACGAGGCGCACGCCAAGGGCAAGCGGGTCGCCGCGCATGCCCACGGCGCGGCCGGCGCCAAACGCGCCATCCGTGCCGGCATCGATTCGATCGAACACGGAAGTTTCCTCGACGACGAGGCGCTCACCCTCATGAAACAGAAGGGCACCTTTTTCGTTCCAACCTTACACGCGTCCTGGAGTCTGATGGAAGCGGACAAACAGGGCAGCGTGATGGACCCGAGAACGAAGCTGAAAATGTTGGCCGCCGTCCGGAGAGTGGATGAAACAGTGCGCAGCGCCATCGCGCGCGGCATTCGCATCGCGTTCGGGACGGACGCGGGCGTAGGTAAGCATGGCTCGAACGCGGAGGAGTTCGTGTTGATGGTCAAGCTGGGTATGAAGCCGATCGACGCGTTGAAGTCCGCCACCTCCGTCGACGCGGAGCTGTTCGGCGTCTCGGACACATTGGGGACGCTGGATGCCGGCAAACTGGCCGACATCATCGCGGTACCCGGCGATCCGGTGGCGGACATCACGCGGACGCGGAGCGTTCATTTTGTAATGAAGGATGGAAGGGTCCTAAAGCAGAGCCGGGTAAACTAGAAGAAGGACACGAATGAAACTGATTGCAATCACAGCGACCGCCGCGGCTTTACTCCTTACAGGCTGCTCCCAGGCGCCGAATCAAGCAAAAAAAGCGGAGGAACCCAAGAAAGCGCCCGAAGCGCTTGGAGGCCAGAGCGCCTTCTTTAAGATGTACGTTTCCGCCAGAAGCTGGGCGCCCGACGCACAGATCCTGATGGTCAACAGCATTCAATTGGACGAGTTGAAAGCCGAACCGGGCAAATCGGCCGCCTGGCAGGCGGTGTTCGTGTCACCGTCCAAGTTGAAGACGAAGACCTACACCTGGTCGGCCGTGGAATCGGCGGGCAACCTCCACGAGGGTGTTTTTGGCCAAGTCGAGGACGGCTACAATGGCCGCGGCAAACCGATGCTGACCGCGGCGTTGAAGATCGACACCCCGGCCGCCTATAAGATCGCCGCCGAGAAGGCCGCGGAATACGTGAAGAAAAACCCGAACCAGCGAGTCAATTTTCAGTTGGAAAAATCGGACAAGCATCCGAACCCGTCCTGGCGAGTCTTTTGGGGCGATTCGGTGAGCGGTTCTCCGCAGTCGGTGTTTGTCGACGCCACGCTTGGCACCTGGCAGGAGACGCGCCGCTAACCATGACAGCCGCCGACGTTCACGCCGCCGCGGAGCGAATTCGCGGACGCGTTGTCCGAACACCCGTCGTCCAGGCCCGGCTGGGGGAACGCACCCTCTTTCTGAAGTGCGAGAACCTGCAGGATGCCGGTGCATTCAAGCTGCGCGGCGCAACGAACTGGGTACGGTCGCTCGACACGGAAGTGGTGCGGAGGGGAGTTATGGCCTATTCCAGCGGCAATCACGCCGCCGGTGTGGCCCTGGCCGCGCAGCGGGCGGGCGTCAAGGCCCGGGTCGTCATGCCGCACGACGCACCCGCCGTGAAAGTGGCGAACACCAAATCGTTCGGCGCGGAGGTCATTACCTATAACCGTTTCACCGAAGACCGGGAAGCGATCTGCCGTGCCATCGCGGCGGAAACGGGTGCGACCGTCATTCCTCCGTTCGATCATGTTCTGACGGCCTGCGGCCAGGGCACTGCGGCGCTGGAGTTGCTGGAAGACGTGCCGGACCTCGACGCTCTCATAACGCCTATCGGCGGCGGCGGGCTGCTGGCCGGAACGTGTCTGGTGGCGCGCGACAAATCCGGGTCCATCCGGTTGTTCGGCGCCGAGCCGGAGCTCGGAAACGACACGTGGCTGTCCTTCCAATCCGGCGAGCGGCAGCAGATTCCGCCCTCGGAGACCATTGCTGACGGTCTGCGCTCACCCATGCCCGGCGCGCTTACGTTCCCGGTCTTGCGCGCGCATTTAGAGTCCATCGCGCTGGTCAGCGAAGCGGAGATCATCGAGGCTGTTCGCTGGCTGGCGAACAAAATGCATCTGGTTGTCGAACCCAGCGGCGCCGTTCCTGTGGCGGCTATTCCGAAGCTGCCGGACTCGGTGAAACGGATCGGTGTGATCCTGTCCGGCGGGAACGTCGAGCCGGCGCAACTGGCCGGGTATTTGGCCGCTTAGCGGGCGCCAGGCCCGCTCAGATCCCGAACGATTCGGGCCGCTTCGGCGGCGCGCGATTCGGGCGATGCAAGGTCCAACCGGGACCGGTCCACGACGTTGATCTTTCGCCCGGCGGCTGGGTCCACCATGTATGCGGTGGCGCGCAAGCCCTCCGGTTCCCGGCGAACCGCGATGACGAGGACCCGCGAGGCGCCGGTTTTTTCGCCGATAGTCTGAACGCTGACGCTGCCGGACGCAAAGGACTGCAGCGTTGGCCAGTCGACCGTCGCGGTTCCGCGGAGGGCCATTTCGGCGGCGATCCGCTCCGCCAGGTCGGCGTCTAGAACTTCGCCGGTGGCGTCCTCCGCCGGCCAGACCCACCGGGCCGGCACGACGGCGACCTTTTCCGCGGCGGTTGGCCGGCCAAAGTAGACGCCCGCCAAGCCGAGCGCGAGAATGGCGGCCGCAATTGGCCGCCACGGGACCGGCCGGCTGCGCCCGGTCTCCAATGAAGGGGCGTAGGAGCCCTTCGGGTACGAAAGCCGGATCGGTTCGGAGCTGCCCGGCCCTGCGTAATACTCTTCCAGCTTTTTCCGCAGCCGACGCGCTTCGACGCGGACAATTGGATCCAGACGCGGGTCGTAGTTGTCGTTTCGATCGAAGACCTCCCGGCCGATCGCGTACTCCTTGATTTGACCCGCATTGCCCGCCAGCCACTCGGTTACGGTAAAGCGCAGAAACCGGCACAGCCGCTCCGACTGCGCGAAACCGTCGCTTGCTTCAATCCGGCCCACCAGGGCGACAATGGCTTCACGCTCGGCGGCGGTCATTCCTTTGAATCTCCCACGGAACCCCATTCTTTTCAACGGTGCAAAGCGGTAAGCTTACCGTAACAACCTCGCGTTTTCCAGATCGCGGCCCCAATATGGTGGCCAAGGAGAACTCACAATGTTCAAACTCTTTTCCCTCTCTCTTCTAGCGGCTGCCACGGTCCTGGCCGGCCCGCCGCTTATCTGCGATTCTTTCGAAACCGGCGGCGCGAAGTCGTTGCCCTGGCGGAACGTCAACGGCTGGGACGGAACCGATCCGGCCTACCGTACCTCGCAGTTGGTCGATGATACGATGCGGATCCTGACCCCTACCGCGCCCCTAAACCTTCGTATGGAGACCCTCCGAAGGGCCGCCATCTACGCCGCCAGGGACGCCAGGCTGGGGTCATCGCTGAGCGCCCGTCTGATGGAACGGATGACGGATCACCCGAACGACGCCTGGGCTTTTTTCGATGGCGGTTTCTTCGTGGAGGCGGTCCGGCAGACGGCGTTTATCTATCGTTACGAGATGCTGTCGCCCGCAGAACGCGAGACGTGGGTCCAGCGCGGAGAACGCCTGGGCCGCGACGGCCTGCCCTGGCTCGACAAGGCCCGGCAGTTGGGGATGAAAGGGCTGGACGGCGTGTACGCCAGGATCGAGGCCTACCGGCTCGCCGACCTGAAGCACCACGGCGCCCGTTGAGCCTTAGTGCTTCCGCATCGCGCCAACGATCGCTTCCAGGTGGTCGAGATACTTTTCCAGCGCGGCCCGGCCGGCGCTGGTCAGCGTGTACTCGGTGCGCGGGAAGCGATCCTTGAACGATTTTTCCGAAGCGATGTAACCGGCGTCTTCCAGCTTGCGGGTATGAACGGCCACATTGCCGTCGGACGCTTGCATCAACTCCTTCAGGGCGTTGAACGACATCGGGCCGCTGGCGGCCAGGGCACTGACGATGCCCAGGCGCGACTTTTCATGGATCAGCCGGTCCAGCGCCTGTACTTCCTTTGAAGCCGCGGTCACCGCGGCGGGCTTGAGAACTGTTGCCTTAACGGCCGCGTTTGATTTAGCCACCGAACCTCCTTGCGATAATCAGACCGAACAATATATGCAGCCCGCCGAAGCCGCCGGCTAGGAACCAGTTGGCCCAGGCGGGCGCGAATCCGAACGAGAACGCGCCGAGCGTCATGAAGCACAAGCCCATGATCGGCACCACGCGCACCGAAAACGTGCCGCCCGTGACAATGCCGGCTCCGTAGAGCAGCAGCCAAAGTCCAGGCAGTACGGCGACATGCCCGCTTTGATAGAGCATCCAGGTCAGCAGCGCGCCGGCCACGACCGGCGGACAGAAGCTGAGGAAAAAGCGCCGGCCCGGCTCCATGAAGGCGGTCTTGTCGCCGTTGCGCGCTTTCCAATAGATGGCCGCGCCGCCGATCGCCGCTCCGGCCATCGCTTCCCAGACCCAGATCCGGCACCATCGGAACACGTCGGTTTCGCCGGCCGCGAACCACGCCGCGGCGAACGCCGATAGCCCCATCGCCACGCCTCCCCAGCCGGGCACCGCGGTGAAGGAGCTGGAGCGCTCCATCGTCTCGCGGATATACTTCAACTGCTCAAGGGCGTGATCGGTGATCGCGACTGGTTTGGCGGGACCCATCACCCTACATTGTGCTCCAAAGTACTTTCCGCCGGCAAGCGGTTTGTAGCCGGTTAATCCGAATGCAATTCTTCCCGAGGGTCCCGGCCGGCCGCCGCCCAGGCGGGCACGAAGGCGGAAAACGCGGCGATTCCCATCACCAGGCAGGCGGCCCCGCCCAGCACCGCCGGGTTTCCGGGAAGAACCTCGAATAGGACCGCCTTTGCCGCGCTGCCCAGCGCAAACCCGGACGCCGCGCCGAGCGCCGAACCCGCGCCTACAACGAACAGCAACCGGCGGGCGGTGTCCCGGGCCAGCCGGCCGCGCGTCGCGCCCAGCGCCATTCGGATGGCAATCTCCTTCGCCCGCGCCGTGACGAACTCCCGCGTGACGCTGTGAATGCCGGCCGCAACCAGCAGGATCGCCCCGATGGCAAACACCGCCAGAATGCGCAGCAGGAACCGGTCGCTCGCCGTGTTGCGGTCGATCAACTGGCCAAGCGTCGCTTCCCCGGCCACGGCCTGGTCCGGCGCGATCTCCTTCACCGTTTTCCGCACCAGCGCCAGCAACTCGGCCGGCGGGGCGCTGCCGGCGATCACCAGGTAGTTTGTCGGCACGTTCACCTGCCGGTAGGGCACATAGACATCGTGGCCCGGCTGCCGCATGCCGCGAAACCGGACATCCGCCACAACGCCGGTCACCGTGCGTGTGTCGTCGAATACGCGCATTCGCTGGCCGAGCGGATCGAGCCCCGCCTCCCGAAAACGCCGCGCCACGGATTGGCTGATGATGACGACCTTGGCCGTCTCCGCCGAATCGCGCTCGCTGAAGTCCCGTCCGCCGAGCATAGGCGTTCCCACGGCGTCGAAATAGCCCGGCGTGACGACTTCGAAGTTCGCCTTGAGAATCCGGTTCGGATCCCGCTGGCCACCCTCGAACTCGTAGGTGTATTCGGTGTCCCAACCGATGGGACCCTCCAAGGGGCGCAACAGCACGCCGGCGGCGGCACGGACACCGGCGCTGGAACGTAGCCGCTCGAGGATCCGCGCGTAGGTCTCGCGGTACAGGGCCGGATTCAGCTTGGGCCCGCGCAACCCCAGATTGACCGTCATCGCATCTCGATTCGCCACGCCGGCGTCGGTCCGCAAGATGGCCCGATTGCTGAGGTAAAGCAGCGCACAAGCCGCCAGAATTGTCACCGTCAGCGCGGCCTGAGCCAGGACAAACAGCTTTTGCAGCCTGCTGCCGGAGCGCGACCCCGCCGCCCGGGGCCCTCCGCTGCGCAACAAGCTCTCCAGGCTGCGGGTGCGGAGTTGCAACATGGGTCCCGCGGCGCAGGCCGCCGTTGCGGCAAGCGCGGCCACGGCTGCCGCGGCCAGAACGGTGGGATTCCAACCGGCCGCGTCAACCCGGGGAATGCCGGCCGGCGCCCATGCGGCCAGCGCCCGCGCGACAACCGCCGCCAGTCCCGCGCCCGCCACCGTCGCTATCCCGGCCGCCACGGCGGCCTCCATCCAGCATTGTGCCAGCAGTTGCCCGCGCGTGGCGCCCAGCGAAGCGCGAACGGCCAACTCGCGCCGCCGGGCCAGCGCTCTCGAAAGAAAGAGATTTCCGGCGCTGGCGCAGGCGGAGAACAGCAGCAGAATGGACGCCGCCAAGGACAGCAGCAACTGCGCCTTGGAAGGGCCAACCAGAAACTCGTCGAGCGGAGTGACTACCGCGCGCTGGGTGGGCGAGTACTGCTTCGGAAAGTCCGCCGCCTGCATTCGGAAAGTGCGATCGGCAGCGGCGTGGAGCCTCCCGGCCGGCACACCCGGACGCAGTCGCACCACCGCCTGCAGCCATGTCATTGGCCGTTGCGAACTGGCGGGCAGGTTTACCCATAGGCCCACGCCGCGGGGGAAGTCGAACTCGGGCGGCATTACGCCGATCACGGTGTGGTCGCGGCCGTTCAATCGCACCGGCCGGCCCACTACATCGGGGGAGGCGTTGAAATGGGCTCGCCAAGCCCAATCGGCAAGGACAGCTACGCGCGCGGCGCCCTTGGCCGAGTCCTCCGGCGCGAAGCCCCGGCCCATCGCGGGCTGTATGCCCATCACGCGGAAGAAGTCCGGCGAGGCGGGGCAGGCTTCCAACTGCACAGGCTCATTCGAGCCGTGCTGAAGGATGCGGCCGTTGCCATAAGGCGCGGCCGGAAAGAGCGCGACCGCTTCGGCTTCGGGAATGTTGGTCCGCAGGTCCTCCAACTCCGGGTAGGCCATCTCCCCAACCAGATGCGCCTGGCTGGCCGGATCGGTCTTCTAGATCATGTGAATCCGGTCCTGTGCCGGATACGGCAACGGCGCCAGAACCACCGCCTCCACGACGGAAAACAGCGCCACGCTCAGGCCGATGCCGAGGCTCAGAATCGCCGTTGCCAACATATACGCCCCGCCGTGCCGCCCATAGGACCGCAGGGCGAAGCGAGCGTACCGCGCGGCCGATTCTCCCCTGTGCCGCAAGCTCTGCCCGCGAACCTCCTGCCCGATGGCGGGGGCGGGCCCCAGCTTCCAGCGGGCATGGCGAGCGGCCTGTTCCGGCGTGTCGCCGGCCTCCAGACGCTCCTGTCGAAGCAGTTCGAAATGCTCTTCCAACTCCCGGTCGATCGGATCCCGCCGTAAGGAACGCCACAGAGCGCGGAACTTCATGCGTTCCCCATCACACGCTCGATCGCGATTCGGGTGGCCGTCCAGCGGGATCGTTCCCATTCGATCCGCGTCCGGCCTTCGGGCGTCAGCGAGTAGTAGCGCGCCTTCCGGTTCGTGGGCGAGGTCTCCCATTGGGCGGAGATCCAATCGTTGGCCTCCAGGCGCCGCAGGGCGGGGTAGAGCGAACCGTGGTCGACGATGAGCGCATCGCCCGAACGTTCTTCAATCTGTTTTGCGATCTCATACCCGTTGGCCTTGCCACGGGAAAGCACCTGAAGGATCAGCATGTTCAGAGTGCCCTGCAGGAGTTCGGTTTGTTTCGAGGAGTTGGGCATGCTCCTCTGAGTTTACACTAATCTACCGGTAGATAAGCTACCTGTTGCCGTTCTCGCCGAGAGTGCAATACCGAGCCGGCGGCGAAGGCGGCCGCAAAGCTCAGGAGCGGCGCGGGGTCCTTGCCGTGCATGGCGTAGGAGAGGATCGTCACTGTCAAGCCGATCAGCCACGAAAGACCCACACGCAGCGGTGCGGACACAACTCTTCGCCAACGGGCGGCCGCAAGAGCGCCGAACAACGACGGAAACGCGGCCGCCGTTGGAAACATATAAGAGTCGTTCAATGGGTGGGGAAGAAATACCATTCCTACCGCGATCAGGGCAATCAGGTACCAGCGCCGATAGGGGCCGAAACAGTCGCCGGTCCAGGTTCCCAGGCAACGAATGAGCGGAATGGAAGCAAGCAAAAGCAGAAACGCCTTGCCCTCTCGCAGTTTTTCGGTCCCGCCAATCGCTGCCCCATAGAACCCGGCCATTTTTGGAAAAACCGCGCCAGCAGCCAGACCCAACTCTGTAGTGAAGCACGCTATGAGACACGCGACCGTCAAACAGCCGGCGCTGATATTGGCACGTCCGCCCAAAAAGACCATCGGAAAGAACCACAACAATATCCGCTCAACCAGCGGAACAAATCCCAAGAGATCGGGCCGCTTCGCAACGTCCGCCCAAACCTTGGGCATTTCGGCCCAGTAGGCCAAGGGGGCGGCAAAAACGATCCCGGCCGCGGCCTTGGCGATCCACTGGGGACCGCGAACCTGCCAGGCCCCAGCCACTACGAAAAGCACAATCCAAGGGCCATGGCAGGCGAGAAAAGACTGCGACAGATTGTTCTCCGGCCGAAACACGAAGTAGGTCTGGCGCCCATTCATCTCGAAAACTTGGTGTGACATTTGAGCCAGCCAAAGCGGAATCAGGACCCATCGGACGACCCGTTCCGACCAAGGCCCAAGCTGATTCTCCCCCTCCTCCGGCGCACCGGCGCGGAGGATGAACCCCGCAACGGCGGGAGCCAGGAGCATGGCACCCAGGCCCACTTCCGCCCAGTTCGTCCTTGAAATGTACTCGAGAAACCCAAAATAGGAGACGAGCCCGGCCGCCTGCCACTGCATGGCATCCCTGGACGCTTCTCAGATCCGCAAAGTTCCCTACGCCTGACGGCTGTTCTTGACGGCCGCCTTTTCCTTGCCCTTATCGGTCATCGCAAAGCTCCGTGTCATGGTCTTAATAAATTCGACCCGCCTGAAACGGAGTGCCGACCAATCCTCGTCGATAGCGACCATTCGCACGCCTTCGAACCCGTGTGCGCCAAGCCGGTCCCAGCCGTTGTCGCGGTTAAATTCGCATTTGTAGCGTTTAGAGGTCCCTTTGGGATAAACCATCCAAACGATGGCGTCGCCGGAGGTTGCCCCGGCCGCCCAGTCGGCGAACGCGTCCACTTCGTGTTTCTTGGTCGCGAATGCGATAGCGAACGAGACGTTCTTCGCTTTGCCAGTTTTCGTTCGAACCTCCGCGGCGGCGCGCATCCCGTTCATCTCCGCCGCGAACGATTCCGGGGCGTTCAGAACGTAGATCGCGGCCTGGTCTTTATAGTTGAGTTTCTTCAGCAGGGCGCTCACGGCGAAAGTGTAGCACCGCGCCGGCGGCGAATGCGGCGGCAAAGCTCAGGAGCGGCGCGGGGTCCTTGCCGTCCATAGCATAGGAGAGGATCGTTACTGTTAAGCCGATCAGCCACGAAAGACCCGCGCGCAGCGGCGCGGACACCACTTTCCGCCAACGGGCCGCGGCCAGCGCGCCGAACAGCGAAGGAAACGCCGCCGCCACCGGAAGCATACGGGAGTCGTTCCATGGGTAGGGAAGGAAGACGATTCCCACCGCAACAGGGGCAATCAGGTACCAGCGCCGATAGGGGCCGAAGCAGTCGCCGGTCCAGGTTCCCAGGCAACGAATGGTGGCAATCGAGGTTAATAGCAGAAGAATTGTTTTGCCCGTCCTCACCTGCTCCGTTCCGGCGATCACCGCGCCCACATAGCTGCCCATTTTGGGGTGCACTGCGCCCGCGGCCAAAGCCAGCTCCGTGGTAAGGAACGCCGAGAAACAAGCGGCCATCATCCAACCGGTACTGCTGCTCGCGCGGCCCCCAAGGTAGACAATCGGAAGAAACCACAGCAGGATGCTCCCAATCAGACGGATAAGATTCTCCAGAACCTGCCGCTGCGCCAGCAGGGCGGCTACGTTTGGCAATTCGGCCCGATAGGCGAAGGGCGCGGCCAAGAGTATGGCCACCGAGGCCTTGGCGATCCACTGCGGTCCCCGGACTGGCCGGATCGCCGCCAGGACGAAGAAAATCAGCCAGGGCCAATAGTTGGCTCTGCGGGAGTCCGGCGAAATGCCCGAGAACCGCTCGTCGGGCTGGGCAACGAGAGACGTGAGGTTCGCACTAAGACTAATGACGTCTTGGGAAAATTGGAATAACCAAAGCGGAACCAGAACCCATCGGATAAACCGTTCTCCCCACCGTCCCAGCGGGTTCTCGCCCTCTCTTGGCGCGCCAGCACGGAAGATGATTCCGGTGATGACCGGCGCGAGCACCAATGCGCCCACTCCAGGCCGTGACCAGGCGGTGAGATGGTCGAAAAACCCGAAGTAGAGGATGAGTCCGGCCGCTTGCCATTGCATCCCAGCATCAGACGCCCGCTGCCTCCCGATTGTTCCCAGATGAGCATTTGACCCACGCCGGCGGCAATGGTATTCTGAAATGACGAATTAGTGTATGGCAAATCACGTATCAGCATTGAAGCGGGTTCGGGTCACCGAGCGCAGGACCGAGTTTAACCGCGCTCGTAAATCGCGCCTTCGCACAGGCATCCGCAATATCCGCCGCGCGCTGGAAACCAAGGACGTTCAAGCCGTCACCGCCGCTCTTCCGGGCACCTTCTCCATCATTGATCGCGCCGCGAAATGGGGCGTTATTAAAGAGAACACCGCGTCCCGCTACAAAGCCCGGCTGGCCGCCCGTCTGCGCAAGCTCCAGGCCGCTTAACAAGATCTACTCCGGACCCCGCACAACGAACGGCTCGCCTCCCGGCGGGCCGTTCGTCTTTCCGCGTGGCACAATAGCTAGTGCTATGTCGAAAAAATGGTACGAGTATTTCGTCTCCGTCGAAGGCGAAGGTCAGCCGGAGCCCCCTGGATCCGCGCCGCGTCCGCCAGCCGCGAACGAAGCCGCTCGCGCGATCGCCGAGATCGCAGCCACCGTAGCGGCCCCGCCGCCGCCGGCCAGGTTCGATAAGCCCGTTGCCGCGGCCGCCGCAGGCACGTTGACGAACTTCGACGAAATCTACTCCGCCGCCGACATCCGTTCGGTCGGCAATGGCTTTTCCATATTCAAAGTCGCCGACATGCTCTCCAGCGAGCACATCAAAGCGATGCCGGCAGAGATGAAGAAGGGCTCCGTGATGCTCGCCCTCGACGCGGCCGGCGTGAAGATTCACGATATCATTCAGGACGCCGTCCGCCGGGATCAGGCTTTGGACGCCTTTGAACGCGTGCATCAAAAAGCGGTTGACGATTTAGAATCCCGCAAAACGCAAGAGAATCAGAAGCTGCAGGCGGACCTGGATAAGTTCGTCGCCGAGCAGAAGGCGAAAATGCAGTCCACCGGGATTTCCATTTTGGGTCTCCCGGACCCCCACAGTATACACCAACGCCTCACTCCCGTGCCGGATTTGATCAGAATCCCCTTTCCGAGGGCG
>Ga0194119_10000874_pt1 | contig 56569 bp, 48 predicted proteins | sample TA2MahC100mmetaG_FD_148620 | JGI IMG/M metagenome (GOLD analysis project Ga0194119, IMG submission 148620) | Freshwater microbial communities from Lake Tanganyika, Tanzania - TA2015018 Mahale Deep Cast 100m | ecosystem: Environmental > Aquatic > Freshwater > Lake | place: Tanzania: Lake... | reverse complement strand
GAAACACAAAGAGCCGGGACGTGATATGTCACGTTCCCGGCTCTTTGATTATTTTATTTCTTGTTTATTACTTCTTTTCTTACTTCTTACTGCTCTCTAAGAGACGATATTTACAATCCCTCTTATTTTACCTGATATCCAGGATAGAAGTCAGGTCCTGGAATGTTATCCCACTGTGCTCCAAGATCGATCCACTCTACTATCGCAAACCTCTCGTCCTGGGTGAGGAATTTGTCATGCAATACGCGTCCCTCTACCGGGAATACATTCGCAGCAGGAGCATTCTCACTTAACTCCTCTTCATACAGCCTCCATACCAGCAAACTGTTGATCGCAGCAGACGGATTGACGTATTTACCGCCAATGTTCACGTCCTTGCCCCTCTGCGGCGCAAGCAAGCTGTTATACGCACGGCTGTATGCAGCTATGCCGTCTACGTTTACCAACTCCAAACCACCGCTTAAGTTCGGCGGATTGTTCGCATCATGACACTTCGAACACTTCGCATCAAGTACCGGCTGAATATCCCTGCGGAAATCTACCGTCCTCTGCTTATCCAATGTCAAACCTTCTACAGGCTGTGACGTCGTTCCGGATGGACCACCATAGTAAATATCGGATGGCACTACTACATCCTCTCCATGTTTCACACCCTTGTATGTTCCCTCATTGTCAAACTTCAAATACCTGAACGCAAATGGTGAATCATAGTGGCTTCTGTCATCATACCACCAGTTGTACAACGCCTTTGAATGGAGATTCTTAAACGCCCTTCCACGATATGATCCATAGTGACATCCACTGCAGATCCTGCCATGATACGGCCTTAAGTATGCCCATGATAAACCGGTCTGTACTGACATGCCCTTGTCATCCAATATCTGAATGTAGTAAGGTACGTCTGCCAACTGTGAGGTAACGGTTGAACCATCATCCTCTACCTTCTGGTAGCCAATGATACCCCTCTGCTGGAACGCTGATCCTGAGTTGCTGCTTGACCTTGCTCCACCTAAGAGATGTGCACCCGCGCCTACCCTGAAACGGGTTGAATCCGCCTCTACGCATGGATATCCCTGGATGATTCTTACTGCCTTGATATCTCCATGACCAATCTCTTTTGCCTTCTGGTGCGGATATGGACCTACCGGAATATCTGAGATTGTCGTATCAAAACAAATCCATGTTGCCCATGAATGCGGATATCCTTCCACCTTCACCTGATCAAACGGCTGATACGTTACAGTCGTTACACCGAAGCTGTCTCCGGCAGTAAAGGTGTTAATCCACCTTGGCTTATACTTCACATAAATAGGAGCCGGCTGGTGATCGTTCCAGTTCGGATCATCATATACCTTTTCGCCTGCGCCACCCTTGCCAAAATCAAACCAGAATATGCCAAAATCTCCCCTCTCAGCATAGGATACTAACATCCTGTCATCCGGAAGAGGATATGGGCTCCTGTACAATCCGCCATCATTGCCGGTTAATCTCTCATACGTCTTGTTGAACGGGGCATCCCAGCTTACCGCTGCCAACTGCCCTACACCCCAGTTCATGTATGGCGACTCAACATAAACAAGTCTCCTGTCGCCAAAGGTGATCTTCGCCTGTGACCTTCCGCAAGCGCCGCCAATTTCACCATCGCAGTTTCCATAGATCGGCCTCGGATACGCGCCATCCCAGTTGTCCACGCAAAGCATTACCCTGCCTACCCCGCCTGCCCTGCTTCCATTCGCCTGCACGCTGGAGAAAAGGATGTTTCCATCCGGAGTCAACCATGGATCAAAGTTCGAGCTTACGTTGTACGTGATCTGATCAGCCGATGTGTTGATGTGCGGCCATTCGATACCTGACAATACGTGGCCGGTGATTCTCTGGATTACCTTGCCGCCCTGGGTATCCAAACGGTAAAGATTATATGCGTATGGATTGTGGAACTCATCCATTACGCCTTCCTTGGCGCCTGAAAAGATGATCATACCGGTCTTCTCTACCGTGCCATGCTCTTTCCAGTCTCCTTCAAAATACCTGTCACGCCATATGATGCGGCCTTCACCTTCTTCAATGCTTCCCGCTGCATAATAAATCGGGGAACGGCATGATCCCTTCATATCCGTCATCTGCCTTAACCCGGTGCCGTCTACGTTCATTTCCCATATCTGGCAACCACCACCCTTTTTATGAACTCCGGCAAACGCAAATTTCTTGCCGTTCCAGTAGGTGCATGGATCAAAGGCTGTCGCAAAATCATCGGTTAATACCTTCAGTTCCCTTGAATTCAAATCATACAACGCTATCCTGCTTCCCTCAGGGATATAGTGCGGATAGTTCTGATACGGATCCCCTTTGGCAGTCCTTGGCGACTGTGTAAACAATATCTGGTTTACAGGACCCTGCACCTCTTTTGACATCCCACAATAATCAGTCCATAAGGCCTTCCCCTGCACCGGACCACCCGTCATTACCGGCTCAGCATTTACAAGGGAACTCCCACAGACCAACGCACCCGCCACGAATGCCGATGCTATTATTCCTAATTTCCTCTTACCCATCTATTGGCCTTCTCCTTTCACTTATTCCTTAAATTTTTCTTGCTTACTACTCTCTCTACACACTCAACTTTTCCTTCGCTTATAACGCCTTCATGTACTCAACCAAATCCTGAAGCTGTTGCTGCGTCAGGTGGGAGGTCCTTCCGTGCATATCCTTATCGGTTACCGTGTTGTTGATGGTATCCATCAAAGTCCTTGCACTGCCATCATGGAAATAGGTTCCTGATGCATAGATATCCCTTAATGTCGGCGTATCAAATTCCTTTACAAGGTCCAATCCGATGATCGGCGTGTTGCTCTCCTCACCATATGGATCCTCACCTGCCTCCATCGCCGATATGTTAAATACCTTTCCGGGGGTCGACCTGAAACCATTCAAACCTACCCTGCCGGTTCCCACATCATGCGTCTGCGCATCGCTGAACAATGCCCTTGGGTCTGTCGGATCGCCAGGATGACACTCAAGACATCCCACTTTCGGATCCTCAAATACCTTCTGACCCCTTAACTGCGCCTCGGTGAAACTGCCATCCGCATTCCTGAACGGACTTCCGGTAAATTCCAACGCCCTGATGTAACAAATGAGCGCCTCTAATCTCATCGGAGAAAAGTTCTCGCTCCTGAACACAAATCCAGGGTCTCTTCCGCATACCCTGTCAAGTGAACTCGTAGCGCCTACGATTTCGTCAGGATGTCCGGTGAATCCTTCGTGCCTGAACGGAGGAAGGTAACGACCGCCGCGAATATACTTCGTGTTCTTCCAGCTTCCCCATCCTTCATCTCCCAAATCCCAGATCAACCCGGTTGTCTGTCCTCTTTCATAATGACAACTCGCGCATGAATACTCTCCCTGCAAACTCCATGCTGCATCATTGAACTGAAACTGGCCGTACCTTACCAACTCACTCTTAAACGGCGAATGCTTTACCCTGAAATGCACTTCAGGCACCGTCAACGGTTCTTCCCTTCCCAGCGGTTCCCATTCGGCTCCCGTCTGGATCGTAGCTACCACGCGCGGCTCTCCGGCATCTGCGCTTCCCGCCGCCATCAGCCCCGATACCCCAAGGACTGCAACTAATCCTAATTTTACCATTCCTTTTTTCATAATTATCTCTATCCTCCTAATTTTCCTCTCTATTACCATTCGTTTTTCCAAGTTTAAATAACACGCACTCCCGCACCACTCATCCTTAGTCTGCCGCTGTTCTTATTACGGTTACATTGTTGGAAAAATAGTTGGCTGCATAACAAAACTTGCCATCCGGCGACAAGCATACGGAACTTGGCCCTAACCCGGTTGGCACCCTCGCAACAAGATAATCCCTTACCAATCCGAGATCATCCCTGAGGTAATCAAGCTCTTCCTGGCTGTTGCCCGTTACGATGTCCAATACCTTGTTCATATCCAGTATCGTTACACGATGCATCCCTCTTACCCCAATGTACAAGTATCTTCCCTTCTGATCGATCGCCAAACCATAAGGGTTTCCATCGTAGTTGTTGAGCTCATCCAGCGGTATACGCGCTACCTTGCCGCCCGCTTTGGTCTCTACTACCGCTATGTTGTTCGTAAATACCTGACCATTCTCTGCCTCACATACCGGCAACCAGTTCTTCGGGGTCTGGTACGTTACCACTACATACTTCCCGTCCGGCGTATATACCACATCTCTCAGGTTGGCGCTCTCAGGAATTACCCTGTTTTCCATTATCCTGCCACTGGCAATATCGATAAAATCAACGCTCCGGTTGATCGACCCTACCGTGTCAAGAATCGCTACCAGGGTCTTCCCGTCCGGAGATATATCAACCATCCTCGGACCATAATTCGAAGTGTAGATGGACCTTACTTTCTCCATCCTGCCCGTATCTATCACATCTATCGTGTTCCACATGCAACCGGAACATGATACATAGGCCGTCTTGCCATCCGCAGTGATCTTTACACCACTTGGCCAGTCGCCTACCTTTATCTCTTTTATCTCCTGCTTCCGGGATATGTCCACCACTGAAACACTGTCACTTTCTCCGTTGCATACATACAAAAACGCCCCGTCAGGTGTTACCGCCGCAGCTTCAGGCTGTGTCCGTACGGTTACCTCTCCCGTTACCTTCTGCGTCCTTGCATCGACAAATGTCACACTGTTGCCGGACTGATTGCATACAAACAACGTCCCGCCATCCGGAGATGCCGTAATGTAAAATGGGCCAGGTAAATCCGTATTAACATGCGTCCCCTGTATCCAGCCCGCATTGGTCACTCCTCCCCCCAACGCTATCGCCGCTCCCAGCATCACCGCTCCTATCATTCCCTTTCGTATCATAATTCCTTGTTTACCTCCTTCAAAATTCATAGCAACTGCCAAATCCTAACTCACAAACACTACTAATTTTACCCTTATACTTGCTTGTCCATTCACCTCCTTCTGAAAATAAAAGAATCTGAATTGAGTAAACACAATATAGAAATATTGTCTGATAACCAACGTATGCAATAAATACGCCATTTCACACAATAATAGGAAAACAAGAATTTACAAATAACATAATCTGCTATGACAAAATATCTTATGATTATAAAATACAAAATTTTTCATTATCCTAAAAAGCCATCGAAAGACTGCAAATGGTCATCGTTAAATATCTCTATATCAATAATAAGTCTCATCTATCCAATAACAAATAACATAAACAGTGTCCATAAATGGACACATGCTGTCATATCATTGTCACCAAACCATGTTTTTTATTAAACCAAAAGAGAAATGGATATCGCCAGAAGGGAAACACAATGTAATAAACCCTTGGGCATTAGGAAAATACGTAATATCTTGCTACGATATAGACAGTAGATAAGACTATTGTTTCCAAAGTAATTGGCACTGAATAGACAAGAAATTTTTTGAAAGTTATGGGGTATCCTGCTTTTCCCGAAAGGCCTATGGTAATAACATTTGCAGAAGCGCCAATCGGAGTGCCGTTCCCCCCAAGACAAGACCCTAATGCCAACGACCACCAGACAGGCATAAGGGTTGAATGGTGAAGAAGCGGCGTAATATTCCAGTCTTGTGGCAGCACGGCCTCTGCCGTACCTTTTACCAGCGGAATCATACTGGCAACAAAAGGGATATTATCGACAATCGCAGAACCTATCGCCGAAAACCACAATAAGACAATCGACAAAGTAAACATCCCTTCCGCACTCGGTTTTGTCAGCGCAATCAAACCCTCGGAAAGTTTTGAAATAAGACCGACCTTTACAACTCCTCCAACAATAATAAACAACCCCATAAAAAAGAAAAGTGTTGACCACTCCAGATCCCGGAATGCATGATGCACATCTTCTTTGGAAATAATCAGCAGCACTGCGGCGCCAACAAGCGCTATTGTCGCCGGTTCATAGTGAAATACACCATGAAAGATAAATCCAAGGATAACCAACCCCAGAATACAAAGGGATTTTTTTAACAAACCGGCATCCTTAATCAATGCATATTCGTCCATAGCAAGAATCCTCTGCCGCACTTCTTCCGTGACATGTAATTTTTTTGCAAAAAGGAATCGAATGGTGAGGAGAAACCCGGCAAATACGAATAGCACCGCAGGTGTTAAATGATAAATAAAATCCATAAACGTCAAATGAACCTTGCTGGCAATCATAATATTCGGAGGGTCTCCGATGAGCGTTGCCGTGCCACCAATATTGCAGGCCATAACCTCGGAAAGCAGAAAAGGGAAAGGATCCAATTTCAATTCTTCCGCTATAAACAACGTAACAGGAACGAGCAGCAAAACTGTCGTAACGTTATCAAGCAGCGCGGATGCAAACGCCGTTATACACGCAAAAAAAACGAGAATCAGGAACGGCTTTCCTTTTGCGAGTTTTGCCGATTTAATCGCGACAAATTGGAATATTCCTGTTTTTTTCAGGATATTTACGATAATCATCATGCTTATTAACAAAAATATTACATTATAGTCTATCGCATAATGTTCCTCATAAAAGGCTTCGTGCTGACTGACAATTTTAAGGATAATCATCAAACCCGCGCCAATTAACGCTACTTTTGTTTTATCGAGTTTTTCCGAAACAATCAGTCCAAAAGATACAACAAATATGAGAGTAGCAATCCAGAAGACCATAATTTTGATTCCTTATGATTTAACCAAAACAATTGATTATCACGTTTAAAAACATAAAAGAAAACAGAATATCATAAATAACTTCAATTAAAAACATAAAAAATTCATTTCCAAAAATTTTATTGTAATCGTATTTTACTATCTGATATAAATTATATTCTTCATCACTAAAGGGCAGATAAACTCTCTGCGAATACTTACAGATAATTAATTAGCAGCAGCGCCAAAACAGAAACTATAATTATTAGCAAAATTATTAAATATTCTTTTTCACAGAAGGGGACTATATAATATGAAAATCAGGGATATTATGGTAACGGATCCAACGGTAGTGCCTGCGTCGGGCACATTTCTCAATCTTATGGAAATGCTTGGAAAGATCAGATTTCACGTCATATTCGTGGTAGACGATAATGAAAAACTTGTCGGAGTAGTAACCGAAACAGACCTCTTAAAGGTTCTCATGCCAAAATATTTAAATTCTGATGATGCATTATTTTCAATTATGGGTGAAGATTATTTTGACAAAAGATGTCTTGAATGCAAAGACATGGATATCACCAAGATCATGTCAAAACCAATTGCAGCGGCCACCGCAAGCGAGGACGACACCATAATAAAAGTCGCGGCTGCCATGCTGAACAGAAAAATACATGCCGTTCCCGTGCTAAGAAACGGCAAAGTCGTGGGAATTGTATCACGATTGGTTCTTTTACGACACATAACAAAGGTTATTAAAAAAAGATAACGGATGCCCTTAATGACGTTTTTTCTTCATCAACGCGCTTACATTTCGAGACTATTGTGAATGAAAATACATTAATGGCGATTTCTAAATAAGAACTTGATTTTCTTTTTTCCCAAAACGTTTGGTCTTAGCGCTATCTAATTTCCCATGCTTTTCAGGAGATCGTCAGAACTTTTTCAGACGAAATACATCAACCATTCCCTATGTCGCCTGAAAATCAAAAAAACACCGCGTACCCTGTCACGTACCTTCCCATCTCCCTTATTATATGCCTCCCGATACTTATTTATTTAAACTCCCTATCCAATCAATTCGTTTACGACGACGAAACCATCCTGGCAACGAATTACTTTGTAAAAACATTAAGCAACCTCCCCAATCTTTTCAACGCAAATTATTTTAAATCTTCCGGCGAATTGAGTTACCGGCCGGTAACCACGGCATCGTATTTTTTCGATTATACCGTGTGGAAATTGCTTCCGTTCGGTTTTCACCTTACCAACCTTATCTTGCATACCATTAACGTTGCACTGTCATTTTTTCTGTTCAACAGGATTTTTAAAGACAAAACCACAGCCTTCCTGTGCACACTTATATTTCTCTGCCACCCGGTTCTTTCCGAAACGGTCAATGCCATCGGCTACCGGGATGATCTTCTTGCTGCCACATTCTCTTTAGCTGCCTTTCTCCTCTATATTAAAACAAGAGAAAATTCTTCCCCCTTTCCCTATTTTGCTTCCGTGATATGTTTTCTTCTTGGCATATTTTCAAAAGAAATGGCAATCACTCTGCCATTCCTCATTTTCCTTTATGATGTGACACTCGCAAAAAACATACAGTTAAAATATAAATTTACCCGATACTATTCCGGCTATATCGGGGCTATTCTCTTTTATATTCTTGTAAGATTTGTGCTCCTTCGCAATCCGATGGAAACCCACGTCTCATATCCCAATAATAGTATCGTTGAAAATATATTCATCATGCCCAAAGTATTCGCATCGTACATAAAACTACTCTTTATCCCCGCCAATTTAAGCGCGGATTATGTTGTTCCTTACTTCTCATCACATACCGGTATTTCCACATTGCTATCGATTCTTTTCCTTTCAGCATTTACCATCATTGTCGGTAAATCTTTTTATTACTCAAGAACCGTATTTTATTCCCTCATATGGTTCCTTGCCACGTTATTGCCGGTATTAAACATTATCCCCATCGAAAACATTATGGCAGACCGCTATCTCTACCTGCCATCGCTGGGTTTCTGCATGATAACCGGACATTTCATAAAAAATTGTCACAGGAAGTTGCGTTTTATACGAAGACCTTATTGCACACTATCTATCGCAATATCCCTTTTTATTGCATTTTCGATTATTACCATAAAAAGAAATACTACGTGGTTCAATAACACAGCCTTATGGGCAAACACTGCAAAAACAACCCCGGCAAGTTTCAGGGCACACAACAACATTGGCAATCATTATCGGGAAACAGGCATGCTGGACGAATCTATCCGTGAATTTAAGTATGCCCTAACGCTGAATACCGGCTATATCCAGGCACATAATAATCTTGGCATTACGTACGAAAAAAAGGGCTTGATAAAGGAGGCCATTGAGGAATATAAGGCAGCATTGAAAATAAACCCATCATACCCATTCCCCCACAACAACCTTGGCCTTATTTACGCCAAAGCGAATCTATTGGATACGGCAATTGATGAATTTAAGAAAGCCATTCACAACAAACCCGACTACTCCGAAGCATTAAACAACATCGGGGTTACCTATATCAGAAAAGGATTAAATGAAGAAGCTATTACGGCGCTGATCAATGCAGTAAAATATGATAACCGCAACGTAGACGCATATTACAATCTCAGCGTTGCCTATTTCCAAAACGGACAGCCGGACAAGGCGCTTGAAACCACAGAAAATGTTTTAGCATTAAACCCAAATCACAAAGAAATACACACATTGCTTGGTTTGATACACGAGGAAAGAAGATAAGGGCAAAATGATGATAGTATTTGGAATAATAAAACAGCAGAAAAAGTAATACTTTAGAATTTAAAAAAAATTATTCCGTAAATAATTATCATTCATGTAATAATTTAGAATTTTCGTACGATTTTGGGTTGAAAAGACATACGCCATTTTTTTTAAAAGCCCAAAGTGTGACCGGAATAGTTCGTTATTAGCGGTACAACTTTTACAATTGAAAAAAGCGATATATATACGATCATAAGCATAGTATATTTTATATATTTTAACTATTGTATCGCTTTAGAGGTAAATTGTGAGGCAATTTTTTAATCAAGCAGAGGCTCTTAGTGTTCTTTACGGGTTTAACCCATGGTGGTCTGGCAAGTCGTATACACATGTCATGACTTCAGATTCAAGGGTGATCAGGTATTTATTCCTGAAAAAAAGACATGGGACACACTTATCAGGAGTCTCGAAAAATTTTCTGATGATTTTATGACAGAAAGAACTCAGCCTGAAACGCAGAAACGTATGGTCTCATCCGTTCGCAGCTTGAAAAGACCGGTAAACCTATCGGCTCTCTGGATACGCTGATTGGGGTGCATGCCCTGAGTATTGGCGTGCCCCTTGTTACGAACAATATCAGGGAATTTAAGCGTATAAAGGGTTTAAAGGTTGTGGACTGGGCTGTGTGAGAGGGAAATGGTTATGACGTGGAATTATAGAGTTATAGCGGATAAAGAAGTATTCAGGATTCACGAGGTTTATTACAATGATGCCGGTGATATAACAGCCATCTCAGAAGACCCCATTGTGCCTGAAGGAGAAACTTTGGAGGAACTGAAGGGTGACCTGGAATATTATTTCGCGGCATTAAAGAGTCCGGTACTGAAAAAAGACGAGATTAAGTTTGCTTCGATGACGGAAGATGATTAATTTATTGCTTCGGCAGTTTGTGGTTTTTTATGAATTGAATGAGGTGCTGGCAATGCCATACCCCACCCGACTGAAAAGACAAGCACAATATTAAGGAAAAATATATTTCAAATGAACCCTGTCTATTCCCTATATTCCCCTTGATTTTGCACGGCAAATACAGTATTTTCGGCCTAATGATAGATCATGCATTCCTTTTAAAAGTAAAAATATGCCCTTTTGACATGTCTGGTTAAATCTGCTATCATTGAACCAAAACTGTAATCACTGGAGGCTAATATGGTACGTACTCAAATTCAATTGACAGAAGAACAGGTAAAGGCATTAAAAAAAATTGCACTATCCCGGCATCTATCTATTGCAGAGATCATAAGGCAGGCGGTTGATACCGTTATCCGTACTAATACAATGGTTGACATCGAAGAAAGGCGGAAAAGGGCTATTGACATCGCGGGCAGATTCAGTTCCGGCAAGCGTGATATCTCAAGGAAGCACGATATATATCTTGCAGAGGCATTCGGCAAATGAGGCTATCTGTTGATTGCATAAGTTTTGAAATTATGCGCAATTCAAGAATTAAAACTATTTTTACCTTCGATTCCCATTTTGAAGAGCAGGGATTTCATTGCATTCCTTAAATACCTGATTCATTGTTCCCGGCAGTCGGGGCAAGAAGCCAATCATTCGCAAACAGGATTTTTTCTCAAACGAAATTTTCTATGGAAATATTAGTTCTCAAGATAACTATTCTATGTATTGCCACCGGGTGTAATTAATTTGTATAATTGGGGTACTGAAAGGAGTCCAAATATGAATACTATTGCAGCGCAGGATATTAAAAGACGGGGAATCAGTGCAGTTGAAGATGCCTTGAAAAAAGGTCCTGTCCATGTGATCAAAAACAATCAACCCCGGTATGTTGTGCTTTCCGGGAAACGCTATCGGGAATTGATTGAGGCGGAAGATGAGGCATATATTGCCCGCGTGCGTGCGTCGCTTGAGGATGTAAAGGTAGGCAGGGCAAAAAGGGGCACTGCCGAAGAACTGATCAGGGAACTGGGGCTCGAAGATTGAGCATGTACCGGTGAGTATGGACTGCCCATTTCACGCGCTCAGCGGAAAAGTTCAAAAAGCGCCATCCTGAACTGAAAACAAAACTTGCCAGTGTCCTGCGCGACCCCGAAAAAGACCCTTTTCAACCCCACCTGAAATACCATCGTCTCGGCGGAAAGCTCAAAGGCATTCAGGCCGTAAGCATAACTGACAAATAGAGAATATCTTTGACGATTGTCATTGCAGAAAAAGAGATAACCCTTCTTGATATCGGTACGCATGATGAAATATACCGATAAAAGTAACAAGTGCGGCACAAAGTCGTCACGGGCAAGAAAAAACGTGAGTTGAAGTTTGCTTTGACGATAAAAGAGGATTAAGTTGATTTGTTGTTATGACAGTCGGGTCAAGAAGACAATCATTCGCAAATAGGGTTTTTCTCAAACAAATTTTCTATTGAAAATGTCTTCATAACATTCACCATAATTATGCCGATAATGGCTTGACATGCTGTATATCATACGATAATATGCTGGCAATTATAGAATTAAAGACAAAAATAGACGTTAGATTTTAAGGACATACTGCTTTATGTAGTTAGGTAGAATATTAAATGTTTTGCCAGGAGGCAGGCCAAAGAAACAAAAGCAGAAATAAATAGGCCTGTTCCTAATTTTCTAGGGGTGATTCTCGTGAAATGACAGAGACTTCTCTGGAATGCTAATAGGCGGATACGAATGAAATCAAATGCACCAGGTCAGTTACTAGGGTATACAATTCAGTTTCCACGTGCATTGTACCACCTTCTTATAAGTGGTCCAGGTGATGCTGTTTGTGTTGAGGTTCTGGGCGATGTAGCAACTCTTAAACCAGATGGTGGGGTAATTGCCGAGGAAGACAAATCTTCAATAGTTGGAAATCCCCTGACCAACAAATCGACCGATTTGTGGAAAACATTTTCAAATTGGATAGAAGCAATCATAAGTAGAGACCTAGATGTAGGAAAAATGAAATTTATCCTGTATTGTAATCAGTCTGGAAGAAAAGGTATTGTCGGTAAATTTAGTTCAGCGCAAAACAAACAAGAAGCGCAATCTGCAATTGATGACGCAAAAAAAGTACTTAATGATATAAAAAAGGACCACGATATTTGGGAATACTATGATTTCGTGGTTAATCAAAACGAGTCTTTGCTGGCAGAAGTAGTGGAAAGATTTGAACTTCAAATCGGAAGTGATGCTGGTTATGATAACGTGCGCTACGAAATTAAGCGCAAGCATGTTCCAGAAAGCCAGATTGAATTTTTTATGCATCAAATCAGTGGTTGGTTACAGAAAGTGGTTACTGAAAAAATTGCAGCACGGGAACTAGTAATCATAAGTTGGGAAGAATTTGATCGCCAGTTTTCAGTTCTGTTTGATCGTACTCGTCGTCGAGAACTTCTTGATTTTACATTGCAGTATCCCCCAAAGAATGAAGATATCCAAAATCAGGTAAAGGTTCATCCGATATATCTGAAACAGCTTGATGCAATCGGCACTACTGATGATGATATATTAGAGGCCGTGTCAGATTTTTTGAGAGCAGATGTAAATCGTGAACGGTGGATAGAGAGCGGAATCATTGACGAAAACGTTGCTTCTGATTTTGAGACAAAGTTAATTAACTTTTGGAAAAACCAAAGAAAAAGAATAGACATTACTGAAAATAGTTTAACTGAAGAAGATAAAGGACAATTGCTTTTAGGGGATTGCAAGTCAAGGAAGGAAACAATCAGAGATATGTCGCCTCCATGCTCAACGATCGCTGGGACATATCATGCTCTGGCTAATAAACCAGTTCTTGGCTGGCATCCTAATTGGGAAAAACTATTTCCAAAACAAAAGGAGGCTTGATTATGGGACAATTAGTGGAGGAAGTAAAACTCTGGAACACTCCTCTGGTAGGCGCCTATTTGCTTTGGAGGTTTACTCAAGGATACTGCAATGGACATCCGCACGGGGATGCTCCAATTGGGCTTTTACATTTTGTGGCTAGTGCCATACTGACGAATAAGACACTTCTTAAACCAATAAGCAATAGAAGAAATGATCTACAATCATTTGCTCGTAGCTTTGAAGTCTCAAAAGACTCAGACATATTGTTAACCATACAGGAGCGGGCAAGAGAGAAGCGTGAATATACTTTGGCGGCAATTGATATTGCTATTGCTGAAGGACTAATGGTCTGGGATGCTGATAGTGGCAAATTGTATCCTCGCGATTTAACAAAACGCCCTGGTCGCAAAAAAAGTTTGAAAGGACAAATTAGGGACGATGGGAATAAGGCTGAGATTCTTGGGAAATGGTTTTCTAAACACGATCTGTCTACCATTGCAGCTTATCTTAAGGCGGTATTCTGATGAAATTTCAACTTTTAAAATTAATCATTTGGCCAAAGTCTGATGCATTTCCACCAAGAATTGTAGACTTCAAACCGGGAAAAGTGAACGTCATAACTGGGGCATCACGTACAGGGAAATCTGCGATTATTCCAATTATTGATTATTGTTTAGCTTCTAGTGACTGTTTTATACCTATAGATACTATTCGTAATTATGCATCTTGGTATGGGGTTGTTTTCCAAACAGAAACAGAACAAATTCTGATTTCTCGAAAAATTCCTCATGGCAATAAAGTTTCAAATGATTTTTATCTTTTGCGTGGACCAATAGAAAGCATCCCGCCTGCAATCAAAGAGGCAAACGAAAATACTGAAGGTGTAAAGCATATTTTGAACACCATTTCATCTGTACCCTATCTTCGTTTGGATGGTGAGGATGGGGAAAAAGGTTATCAATCTCGATTAGGGTTTCGAGATATGATGGCATTGGTTTTTCAAAACCAGGACATTGTGGCTAATCAAAACATACTGTTTTATAAAACTCATGCGCATGAACATCGGGAACGGTTGAGGAATTGGTTTCCTTTCATTTTGGGTGCTGAGAATATTGAAATTTTAACGGCAAGACAACGTCTTCAGATTGTCGAAAAGCGGCTCGATCAATTGAGAAGAGAGTTTGAAAAATCTAAGGCAATATCTACTGCATGGATGGCTAATATGCTTGGTCATATAAAAGTAGCAAAGGAATATGGAATACTGGAAGAAAATGTTTCAGATGCGACTAGCCCGGAAGATTTGCTAGCGGCAGCAAAACGTATCTTTGAGCATATTCCTGAACATTCGCAGACAAAATTTGAAAATATTGAAAAAGCGAATAAAGAAGTCTTAGAATTGGAACTTGAAGAGGAACGGATAAGCGCCGAGATTGGTGTTTCCAAAAAAAGACTTAATGATATTCAACGCTTGAAATCTGGCTTACTCGATTATGGGAATTCTGTGCGAAAGAGGGTCGATAGATTACATATTTCACAATGGTTGGAAAATATAGCATCAGAATCGAAGGGATGTCCCGCCTGCGGGAGTTCTGAACACCCTAATAGCACCTCTGAACTCTTTAGGATTTCCTCTGCATTCAAGAAGTATGAAGATGAAGCAAAAAGCGTAGCGGCAGTGCCTACTTCATTTGCAAGAGAAGAAGAGCGAATCAAATTAGAATTGGAGAACCTTTTAGATCAAATGAAAAAGCATCAGAAACGATTTGATTTGTTGATGGCACGGGATAAAAAAGCGCAGGAAGAATTTCAGCGCAGGAAAAATATGTTTCTATTTCTCGGACATTTAAAAGCTTCTATGGAAACATTTGAAAGCCTTGCAGATGGTGGTGAATTTCAAAAAGATATATCCATCTTGGAAGAGGAATATAAAAGTCTGATAAATTTGGTCGACCCCAAAGGCGTACAACAACGTATTGACAACGCAACGGCCCACATCTCTCAGGGGATTCTTAACCATTTAAAGTCTTTGGATGTAGAGGATAAGTATCGAAAGATTGCTCCTAAATTTAGTGTTAAAGATTTAAATATTTCAGTACTGAGTGATGATGATCATTGGCATTTTCTTGCTGAAATTGGTAGTGCTTCAAACTGGGTGTCTTTTCATATTGCTTTAATGTGTTCTTTGCAAGAATATTTTTTGGAGCGAGCGACATCGTGTGTTCCTAGTTTCGTAATTTTTGATCAACCCAGCCAGGTATATTTCCCCAAAGTAAAGAGAGGTGTTGAGAATGTGGAAAATGATCCTAAATATGAGGGTGATGAAGATGTTGCCGCAGTAAAGAGCATGTTCAAAACTCTCGCCAAATCGGTTTTAGATAAAGAAGGTGCATGGCAATGCATTATTCTTGATCATGCAGATAATAGTATATATGGCGGAATTGAAGGTGTCCATGAAGTCGAGGAATGGCGATATGGGAAAAAATTGATTCCGGTAGAATGGATTGAATGAAACGAAACCCAACGCCCTGCCTTGATAACCGGCAATAAAAATAACACATTACGCCTGAAACATTATTGATAAATTTCCCCAATGACCTATAATTAATCGCAACAAACCCTGTATCCCATTATAATTCTATCCTATCCTCATTTACATGAGGACAAGATTTGAGGTATGTGTATCCATTTCAATTTTGATTTCAAAAAAGCCGCTCAGTCTTTGAACTACCTTGCAAAAAAGTCCGGCGGAAAGATAAATAAAATGAAGGCCATAAAGCTTATTTATTTTGCCGATAGGTATCATTTGCGTAAATATGGTCGGCCCGTAACAAACGACGAATATGTTGCAATGGGATATGGTCCGGTAGGCTCTAAAACGAAAGATATTGCTGAAAATACCTCTTTTCTGGATACCATTGAGAGCGAATATAATAAACAATATATCGAAAAACAAGGCATGTATGATATTCGGTCTGTACATGATGTAGATGTAAATGTTTTCTCAGATTCTGATATTGAGGCGCTGGAGTTTGCAATAAAACATTTCGGACATCTCGACCAATTTCAGATTGCAGAAGTTTCCCATGCATACCCGGAATGGAAAAGGTTTGAAAAGAAGTTAAAGTCAGGTATGGGTTCAGTATTTAACATGGATTACGAAGACTTCTTTAAAGATGCAATGCCTGGAAGCAAGCATTTAGCACCATTAGAAGGTAAGGAATTTTCATTTTGTTCATGCAGTTTTAAGGACGGTAGTATCATAAAAATCTCCCTTTGGAAACGAGGAAAAAGGGGGTTGTAAATAATTCTCATTCGAAGAAAAAACACAACCCCCTCTTTCCCCCTTTGGTAAGGGATTAACTCGCTTTTATTGGGAGCGCCTTGCAACACAACTTCTTAATATCTTATGGCAGAACACCGACCGCATATTATTGTTATCGCTGGGCCTAACGGGGCTGGTAAATCAACGACTGCTCCGGCATTGCTGAAAGGCACGCTTGGAGTCACTGAATTTGTAAATGCCGACACAATTGCCGAGGGGCTTTCCGCCTTTCAACCTGAAGGCGCAGCGTTTCATGCGGGCCGTATTATGCTGGAGCGGATACGTTTTCTTGCAAAAGAACGGGTAGACTTTGCATTTGAGACAACCCTTGCGAGTCGTACTTTTGCACCCTGGATACAAGGACTCAAGCAAACGGGTTATATTTTTCACCTTGTCTTTCTCTGGCTTCCCAATGAGGAGTTTGCAATAGCACGGGTAGCTGAAAGGGTCCGGATTGGCGGACATAGTGTACCTGAAGAAACGATAAGAAGGCGATATGCAAAAGGCATGAGGAATTTTTTCAGCCTTTACAAGCCACTGGCTGATACTTGGAGACTGTACAATAATTCATATCCATCAGGCCCTGAATTGATTGCAACAGGAGAAAAGACCGAAGAAAAAGTTTATAATGCGGGTTTGTGGAATACCATTAGAGAAAGATTATGAGTAAAACAAAAAAGAATATTGATGAATATTTTTACGATGGCAGTGAAATAGACAAAGCTTTACAACGAGCTGTAAAAGAAGCACTCTTAAAGCACAAAATAGCGGGCAATCCCGTTGCGTCATGGAAAGACGGAAAGGTTGTTTGGATCCAGCCCGAAGATATTCCTGTCGAGGATAAAAATAGGTGATAATTTTTCTCGATGAATCCGGTGATCTTGGTTTTGATTTCAGGAAGAGAAAGACAACTAAAAAATTTGTCATTACTCTTTTAGTTTGTAATTCTGACGCGGCACGAATGGAGTTTACAAAGGCTGTAAGTTGGACTATTGCAACAAACTTGCGCTGACTGCCATAAACATCTGGATATAAAAATTCGAACTGACAGGGAAAAAAAGATGACGGAAATTATGGAGGCGATTGGCATCGTTATTTAAATGCCTTATACGATTTCTTTAGAAAAGATTTCATTGAAAGCAAACCAACTTTTGAAGACAGGCGAGTAGGGATGAAGCGCCATCCTGAGTCACAGGGAAAAGCGGCAACTTTTTGGCATATAATTTCTGAGGGTAATATTGAGGAAAACAGATTGCCGGACATGCGAAGGTGCGAACGTATCCGCTGGCCAAGACCTGTAATAGAGCATTCACACGAGAACGGTGTAAAGGTTTGGAAGAATATCAGAGGACGGGAAATCAGAATATGCTTGTGGCTGGAATCTTTGGAATATTTAGTGATTCTGGCTGACAGAAAAGATTACGTCTTACTGTGGACGGCTTATATGGTAGATAAGGATCACAGGAGGCAGAAACTCCAGAAAGAATTTGAGGAATACTGGAGGAATCAAATATCTTAAAATGCTAAGGCCGCCTCCTTGCGGAGACGACCTTGTTACTCCTTCCACACATGGTAGATGAGCTAATCATAGGCTACAATCCTCATGTTAATATGTCAATATTTTTTTTGCAATTACTCCGTGAATAGACAACCTTAAAAAGACACGTTATATTTTTCACCTTGTCTTTCTCTGGCTTCCCAATGAGGAGTTTGCAATAGCACGGGTAGCTGAAAGGGTCCGGATTGGTGGACATAATGTACCTGAAGAAACGATAAGAAGGCGATATGCAAAAGGCATGAGGAATTTTTTCAGCCTTTACAAGCCACTGGCTGATACTTGGAGACTATACAATAATTCATATCCATCAGGCCCTGACTTGATTGCAACAGGAGAAAAGACCGAAGAAAAAGTTTATAATGCGGATTTGTGGAATACCATTAGAGAAAGATTATGAGTAAAACAAAAAAGAATATTGATGAATATTTTTACGATGGCAGTGAAATAGACAAAGCTTTACAACGAGCTGTAAAAGAAGCACTCTTAAAGCACAAAATAGCGGGCAATCCCGTTGCGTCATGGAAAGACGGAAAGGTTGTTTGGATCCAGCCCGAAGATATTCCTGTCGAGGATAAAAATAGGTGATAATTTTTCTCGACGAGTCTGGTGATCTTGGTTTTGATTTCAGGAAGAGAAAGACAACTAAAAAATTTGTCATTACTCTTTTAGTTTGTAATTCTGACGCGGCACGAAAGGAGTTTACAAAGGCTGTAATGCGTACTCTCAAAAACAAATTGAATCAGAAAAAGAAAAATTCACGACAAATAACGGAACTTAAAGGGATAAATACCACACTGGAAATAAAAAGGAAGTGAGGGACTTCAATCAATATCTTGTGAATCAGCTTGAAGCTTTACTCCCCTTGAATACCGATTTAAACATTTCGCATCTTACATCTCAGGAAAGCACAGGGTTACAGGCAGTTGACTTATTTAGCTGGGGAATTTTTCGGAAGTACGAAAATAACGACGCAGAATGGTATAACGTCTATCAGCACAAGGTCAGGTTTGAAACAGAGTATTTGCGGTAATAATAAAAAAAGCGGCCCCTATAATGCCTATTTCCTCTGGCTCATTGCCAACCGATGGAAGGGAGCACCAGAGGCACATTATAGGATTTACCCGCTTTGGCTTAAGTTATCAGAACATAAACTGCTTGTCAATAAACAATATATCGAAAAACAAGGCATGTATGATATTCGATCTGTACATGATATAGATATAAATGTCTTCTCAGATTCTGATATTGAGGCGCTGGTGTTTGCAATAAAACATTTCGGACATCTCGGCCAATTTCAGCTTGCGGAAGTTTCCCATGCATACCCGGAATGGAAAAGGTTTGAAAAGAAGTTGGAGTCAGGTATGGGTTCAGTATTTAACATGGATTACGAAGACTTCTTTAAAGATGCAATGCATGGAAGCAAGCATTTAGCACCATTAGAAGGTAAGAACTTATTTGTTATGAATACGGACGATAAAGAAGAAATGTTGAATTATGTAAACGAACAAATGGAAATTAAAAACCAATGGGAGCAAATCCCTGATTGATATCCCGCCCGATATACAAATCGAGTCTGCAATACAACTCTGTTCTGTCTACTACTTCACAGAAAAGAGCTTTAATAACCCAGAACCTCATTATTTTATTGTCATACATGAAACCCCGCTCAAGGACAAATTCTTAATCCCGGTTAATTCAACCTCTCAATTAGCACATCATAATCTTTTTTCAACAGATGAACCTGTTTACTATTGATATATTACTTTCGAAATGTTATAAATCTTTATAAATAAATACTTAATGATGTTTTCCACCGGCTTCCTATTTCCTGTGAGACATGCTTTATAAAAAGAGGTGTATGGCAAATGAATGTTCGAGAAGAAGAAACACAAGGAAATAAAGAAATTAACAATCCTCCGGTATCGCAACACGACAACGTTAAACATCCCGGAGGAAAGGAGACATCCCACACAGAAAGCACACATCGAACGAATGGCACGGAACAAGCATCTATTGCAGAAATGATCGCCTCTCACAAAGCATTACTGGAAGAAATGAAATCACTCCTTGAAGCCCGCTTGTCTTATGATGCAACGAAAGAAAAAACCATTGAGAAGCTCCATGAGGAACTGAAGCTCTATCGTGACAATTTTATCTTCCAGTCGCAAAAACCTGTTTTCATTGACCTGATCATGCTTTATGACAATTTCATGCAATTGCTCGCCGTTCTGGATGGAAAGCAGGATATGACAAAGGAAGCTTTTTCAATACTGAAACAGAATCTGCATACGATAAAGGAAGAATTGCTGGAAATTCTGTACCGCAGAGACGTGACACCGTACCGCGAACATCCGGACTTTCTTGACTATAAACTTCACAAAACGACAGGCACTGTGCCAACAACCACCGAAGCCGAAAACAATAAGGTGGAAAAGGTTGTAAAACCAGGATTTTGCTGGAATGACAAGGTACTGAGGCCGGAGGAAGTGATAATTAAAAAATACAGGAGATGATAACCATGTCGTCTGAAAAAACAAAAGTAGTTGGAATCGATCTGGGCACTACTTTTTCTGCCATCGCACATATTAATGAAGATACCAACAAAGCCGAGATTATTACCAGTCCCGAGCAGGACCGTATCACCCCTTCAGTTGTGCTTATCGAAAACGAAAATGATATTATTGTGGGAGAAATAGCAAAACACAATGCCGTGGCGGAACCCAACAAGGTCGTTGAATTTGTAAAAAGACAAATGGGAAAGCCAAAAGAAGATAAAAAGGATGGACAGGGAAATGTTGTGGCAAAGGGCTGGTGTTTTGAACATGGAGGGAAGAAATACAGCGCACAGGAGATTTCCGCATTTGTTCTGAAAAAACTGAAAAATGACGCTGAGGCACGGATGGGAACAACAATAACGGATGCGGTAATTACGTGTCCCGCCTATTTTGGCGACCCTGAAAGGGCAGCAACAAAGGAAGCAGGGATCATTGCAGGATTTAATGTGCTGGCAGTAATCGATGAACCGGTAGCCGCCGCGCTTTCTTACGGACTTGACAAACTCGAAAAAGATCAAAATGTTTTTGTCTTCGACCTGGGCGGCGGAACTTTTGACGTGGTTATCCTTGAAATAAAACAAGGGAAAATCCGTGAGGTCGTTGTGAACGGCGATCACTTGCTCGGAGGCAAAGACTGGGACGATGAAATCATCCGGTATGTAGCAAAGATTTTTAAGGAAAAATACGGATCAGACCCCCTGGACGATCTTTCGTCGTATCAGGATTTGCAATTGCGTGCAATTAAGGCAAAAGAAGAACTATCGAAACGTGAAAAGGCTAAAATTATGTGCGTCCATGCGGGCAATACCCTCATGGCAGAATTAACCAGAGAAAAATTCGAAGAAATTACGAAATCACTCGTAAACCGCTGCAAGGTATTATGTGAGATAGTATTGAGCGATGCAAACATGTCATGGCAGAATATCGGAACGATTCTGCTGGTGGGCGGCTCCACAAGAATGCCCATGATACGAAATATGATTACGGAAATAAGCGGAAAAACGCCGACCGACGAATTAAACCCCGATGAATGTGTAGCCCTTGGCGCTGCCTGGCATGCGGCAATACTGAGCATTCCCGGCGGCAATATCCCCGGTGAAATTGTAAAAAGACTTGCCGGCGTGGAAGTGCAAAAAGTGGCTTCGCATAATCTGGGGATCATCGCACTGGACGGAGAAGGGAATGAGCGGAATTTTCTCATGATACCACGGTTTACTCCCCTGCCTTTTGAAAAGAAGGATATTTTTAAGACACTCACCGATAACCAGGGCTCTGTCCTTCTAAGAATCATGGAAGGCGGAATCATGGGCGAAGACGATACATGCGACCCCCTCGACTGCACTATGATCGCAAAGGGTTCGATACGCGATATCCCCCCTTCGCCAAAAGGAAGCTCCATCGAGGTAGCCTATAAATATAATGATATGGGAATACTGGAAGTGCACGGTGTTCATCTCCCGTCGAAAAAGGAAGTGGTAATAAAAGTAGAACACACCGGCGGCCTGACTGATCAGGAAATAAAAACCGCAAGCGCCAATATTGAAAAAGCCACAATAACGAGTTAAATAAACAGGCATGGTGATTATCCGGAAAACAGACTATGGCGGCATTGTTCGATCCTGACAAATATTTTCATAACAATGAATGGAAAAGCGCTCTCGACCCCGCGAAAAACCATTATGAACGTTTAGGTTTAACATCCGGCGAAAGCCATTCCTCCCAAACTATAACAAAATCATTTCAACAAAGATATGACTGGTGGCGTGAAGTAAATAAACGGTACAACGCCAACCCTGCCAATACAAAAACGAAAGAAACGGGGCCAGCCTCTGCCGAAGCAATGGAAAAACTGCAGGAGGCATATGAGGTATTATCCAATCCTTCAAAAAAATCAGCGTACGATAAACAATTGTCAAGCGACAGCAGTAAAAAGGCAAAAGACGAATTGGCAAAAATGATCCATATTGTCACAACCGACAACACACTCACGCAGGAAGGACGAAAGATACTTCTTAACTACGCAGAATCATTGGGACTCAGCCAGTCTGCCGCTTCCGATATGATTGCCTCGGAACTGAAAAAAAAGGGAGCACAATACCAGGCTTCTGCTCCTTCCATGCCCATTATTGCCACCGGGAAATCCGGCGCTTCCCGACAGGAACTCCCGAACTACTATAGTGTTCTGGAAATAAAAGCAACTGCCGGAGACCAGGAAATACGGGAAGCATATAAACGAAAGGTGTATCTTTGGGAAAGCCTGAGTTCTAATCCCAAATTCAGAGATTTTGCCCTGCGAAGAAAGATGCTTTTACAAGAGGCCATCGATATACTGCTCGATCATGGCCGAAGGCAAAGATACGACCGGGAATTATTCGGCAACAGAAAAAAACCCGTTGGAAAAGCAAAGCATGGAAAAGGCAAGACAATAGCGGCCGTCCTTGGAGGAATTTCCATGATAATTGCGGCGGGAGTAATTGCCTTTATGTTAAACAAAGAAAGGTTTTTTCAACCAAACATAACCTATCAGACACCCCTCGTTCCGAAAAATACCGAAATATATGATACGATCCATCAGGAACAGGCGCCGGTGCAGACACTGGAGCAAGAACATGAAAAGAAAAATGAAATGCCTTTTCATCCCGGATGGATGGGCGCAACAATTCAGGACATTGATCCTGCACTCGCGGAGGCTTTTGGCGTTGACACCACTGAAGGGGTCATTGTAACAGAGGCGTTAAGCAACTCCCCCGCGGAAGCTGCCGGACTCCAAAGCGGAGACATCATTATTGAGTTTGAGGGGGTAAAAATGCGGCACGCAAACCACCTGAGCTTTGTGGTGGAACAAACAGGAGCGGGCAAAAACGTTACCATGAAGATATTACGGGACAGCCAGGAAATGGCGCTGAATGTTATTCTTAGTGAACAACCGCAAAAAATCGCTTCTACACCAACACCGGAAGAAGTGCCTCCGGAAAAGGATATTGGCATAATAGCAGAGAATTTACCCGAAGATAAAAATCTAACGCACGATAGCGGAGTACTGGTTGCGGAGGTGCAGCCGGAAGGCCCTGCGGCAAAGCATGATATCAAAAAAGGAGACATCATCACAGAAATAAACAGAAACACAATCTCCAACGTCTCTGAATTTAAAAGAGCCCTGATCATCGCAAACACGGGGGAGAAATTACTTCTGCATATAAAAAGAGGCACTACCTCTCTGTATCTTACCGTTGATCCGGCGGAATAGTGTATTTCATGTAAAATCATTTCCCCTTATCGATAATTTTTTGTATCTCTTTTTAGGGTTTTGGTATTTTGTTTCCAACTACTTTTTTAAATATTTTTCCACAGTAATCGGCAATTCTCTGGTATCAATGGGTTTGCTTACATATGCGTTACAACCGGTATCCAGAATCTTTTGTTCATCCCCTCTCATTGCATGCGCGGTTACTGCTATAATGGGTATATCTTTTTTGCTTTCATCCGCCTTAATTTGCCGAATCAGCGTAAGACCGTCAATCCCGGGAAGCTGGATATCCATAAGAATAATATCGGGCGTTTGTTCTTTTAACATACTTAAAGCCTCTTCTCCGGTACTCGCTTCGATCACATTATATCCTTTTGCTTTAAGTACGACACGCATTAATTTTCTGTTTTTCTCATTATCTTCAACTACCATTACTTTTTCATTTGCCATACATTATTCCCTTCACGATTTTTCATGTGCCTGTTCTATCTTCTTAATTGCCGCAAGGAGATCTTCTTTCGTATGGTGTCCTTTCTGCACGATGACGAGAATATTTCCGTTTAATTCCCGTTTTTCTTCAGGGGTGATTTCCTTTGCAGAACAAATAATAATAGGAATCTCTTTTGCGGACGGATGAGCTTTGAGTTTCTCCACAACATCAAATCCGCTGATCCCCGGCATCATCAGATCCAGAATAATGAGATCCGGCGTGTTACTGATAGCCAGTTCTATCCCGGATTCACCATTGTATGCCTTTAAAATTCCAAAACCTTTTTCTTCCAGAATGGCGCTGATATATTTGACTGCTTTTTCGTCGTCATCCACTACCAATACCTTCATGGGTTTTCCCGCGGGTTGTAATGAATGAATAGCAGTGGTTACCGCATCGACAAGCCTTTTCCTGTCGATGGGCTTAATCAGATATTCAGCCGCTCCCAAACTATAACCAAGTTCCTTGTTGTCAATAATAGAGACAATGATTACAGGTATCTGTGCGGTTTCCTCCATGCTCTTAAGCTGTGAAAGCACATCCCATCCATCGACTCCCGGCAGAAGAATATCCAGGGTAATTAAAAAGGGACGAATTTCCTTTGCCTTTTTTATTGCTTCTTCTCCGGTTTTCGCAATGACAACCGAATAGCCCGCATTTTTCAGATACACGGAAAGAAGGTCTGCCGACATGCGATTATCTTCCACAACCAGAATAGTCCTTGATTGTTGTTCCGTAATTGCCGGAATTTTCTGTTTTTCTGTCTGAACAGGTTCCCGGTCTGATTCACATGGTTTTGTCAAAGGCAGTTCAAAATAAAACGTGCTTCCTTTTCCATAGGTGCTTTCAAACCAGATTTTTCCCTGATGCATTTCCACGATTCTTTTCGTGAGGGCAAGCCCCAGTCCGGTTCCTTCATATTTGCGCGAATATGTGCTGTCGGCCTGCCAAAATTCCTTAAAAACTTTTCTCTGTTCCTCAGGTTTAATCCCGATGCCTGAATCGGTTACTGAAACCTGTAATTTTCCATCAGTGATGCTTGCCTTTGTGATAATTGTGCCGTCTTGTGACGTAAATTTTATGGCGTTAGAAAGAAGATTATAGAGGATCTGTTTGAATTTTACACGATCCGCTTCGATATCTTTTGCATCATCTGCTATAAGAGTTTCCAATTTGATCTGTTTTTTCTTGGCAAGACCTTTTAAAATAGTATACACATCTTCGATAGCATCGGGCACAAGAAATACTTCATACTGCAATTCCATCTTGCCGGCTTCAATTTTTGACAGATCCAATATGTCGTTGATCATCTGCAGAAGATGTTGTCCGCTGCTGTGTATATCTTTAACAAAATCTTCCTGTTCCGCATTCAAATCGCCGCATAGCTTATCTTTCAGCACTTCCGCAAAACCGATTATCGCGTTAAGAGGCGTGCGGAGTTCGTGTGACATGTTGGCTAAAAACTCCGATTTCATCCTATTCGCGCGTTTCAACGCGGAAACGGCCCGCTGCAAATGCTCGGTTTTCTCCGCAATACGCTGCTCCAGCAGGGCATACGAGGCATTCAACTTGCCTGACATGTCATTAAAAGCCTCTCCCATCTGACCGACTTCATCATTGGTAGTAATGTTCACTTTTGTTGTTAAATCACCTGTTTTACTGATAGTGGTGGCAGCAACGGTTAATTTTTCCACGGGTTTCAGGAATTTGTTTGTCGTAAAAAATATAATAACCACCACCAGCATTATGCTGGTGGCTCCAATGATAATAAAGAATATAAAATCAGAGGCATACCGTTGTTCCGCGATTTCTTTTGGGATAATGACGCTGAGCCCTCCTCGTATTTCTCCGAGTTTGTAATCGTAGCCCGTATTATAATTATCCTGCACAACTTTCGGCGCATTTTCTTTTGCCCCATGACAAAGAAGGCATTCTTTTTTCACGTATAAGGGGTAAATATAGCGCTCGACTCTTTTGCCCTCTATCAGATCGTCTGCCCAATATTCCACCATAGATGGGTCTTCTTCCATTTTTTTGAGTATTTTTTCTTCGAATTCATCAGGTTTGTTTTCCGCGTTTCGATACCGCAAACTGGTCTGTTTAATAATATACCCGGTTTTTTCCGCGAATTTTTTGCTGATTGCGTTCGTGGAGATAGCAGGGATAAAATTCTTTGTCTGTTCATTGATTTCCAGCCCGGAGGTATACAGTACAGAGGCGAGATAGTTTCTCGAAGTTTCCAGTTCTATCACCAGCATTCGCGCTTTTTCACGTATCTCTTTTATAAATTCCTGACGCGTCCGTTTGTAAATAAAGAAACCAACAAGACCGTTCAGAGAGATCAGGGAAGCGGCTAAAATGATTACCAGTTTATGTCGTATCTTCATAGTTCTTTCGTAATGCTGATAGCCCCTAACGGGCAGCACTGTCCAAATCCTTCTTCAACATCCCATGTGCTTGCTCTCTCCGGAACAAGCTTTGCCTTGTCATGTATCAGTATGATCGCCTCACCAGAACTCACCACGCAGATTCCGCAGCCGACACATTGTCTTTGATCTATCGTAATAGAAATAGTTGTGCCATTTTTCTTCAATTTCATATGGTCGGGATATTTTCGCCCCTCTTGTTCTTCAAGAGGCATAAGATTTCCCGAGAGATGTTTTTTAATTTGCTGCCTGCCGTCCCTTTCGTGCCGGAATATTGACCTGCCGCATTGATCGCAGATATGCAGTTCCTGAAGTTTTTTCAGATAATCCATGACTGTTTGAACGACGGTCGCGTGGCTCCATGTTAGAGGAGAAACGGATACCGGCTCACCGGTAAAAGGGTTGATCTGTTCGGCAAGAACACCGGAGGGAAGCGCTCGTGAAACCACCCATTTCAGGTAGTACATTGCCGGATCAAGGTCTTTCACCGATTTTGCGATTGAAATATAATATTGTGCCATCCACATAGTGCATATGATCCATGGGTTTCCGGGAATTGAATTATCGTTTCCGACACGCTGATAGAAATCCCGCTCATATCGGGCAATCCCCCCTATTCCCGTTTTTACCCATAGGGCATCTTTAATCGCATCCATGGTGTTTCGTACTTTACTGTCATCCGGCGAATACACGCCAAAAGCGAACATGCCGTAAAGACTGGCGTCAATTGTGGCGTCTATTTCGTATCCGCCCTCTCTTTTCGGGACAATCATCCGTAAAAATCTATTATGTTTTTCGCTGTAGAGGTATTGGTCAATCGCCTTTTTAATGTGTTCAGCCGCCTGCCGGTATGTCTTCGTTTTTCCCGTATAGCCGAATATTTCGGAGAGTTTCGATGCGGCAATCAGACCTCCGTATACCGTGGCTGCGGTAAATGAAAGGATGCCCCTCCTCTCTTCCCACAGATCATACGAAGGGAGGGGGAGTCCCGTTTCTTCATCCCGGTAACTTACGAGAAAATCAGCCGCCTTTTCAATAAAAGAATGGTACAGGGGACGTATTACGTCTATTTTTCTGTATAAATCATAGAACTGCCCGATTGCCCAGAGAAGAAGGGCGGTTTCATCCTCCTGGATAGGCACATGTATTTCCTCCCCCCTTATCCACGGGTGCCATGAACTGCCGAATGATCCGTCCGGGTTGTATTTATGCAGTAAAAATCCGTCTTCGATCATAACGCTTGCGCAAAAGTTATAGGGGGCGACCACATTCGCGCAAAAGTCAAAAAATTTTCTGCAAACAGTCGTATAACCGGCGCTCATGAGCGCATAGGCAACCAGCGCGCCATCTCTCGGCCACATGTAGCTATAGGTGTCTTTCGCGAATTGTCTGATATCCGAGTCGTTTGCAGCAATGATTGCTCCGCCATTATCAATCTGGGTTTTGAGCACCAGCAAACTTCGTTTAAAGAGTTTGATTACATCAGGAGGGATGTTTCCAAAGTTAAATTCTTCTTTATTGACCCAATGTTTCCAGTAGCTTGTCGTGCGGTCAAGTATGGATTGAGGTTTTTCACTTAACAGAATGTTATTCAATGACTCTGCCTCGGCATAGGTACAGCCTGCCGCGATCCAATAGTAAACAACCGATTCTCCGAGAGGAGGAATTTTTACATAAACACCGATTGTAGAGTCCACCGATCCCTGGGCAATGGGATTGCCGCCCAAAATGCCGTCTTCCGCGTCACGCCATGTGCCTTCCGCTCCTTGATGCCGTTTTATTCCGGTAGCAAATTCACGAACTCCCCATACGTCTCCTGCCGAGCAATTGATTAAAAAATAACGGGACCCCTTGTAATGAATAAGACAGTTCTGTTTCGCGTCATAAAATACCGTATCGCCAATTTCACTCTCCATTACACTTAAATCCTGATGGAAAAAAAGGCGTACCTCTCTTCTGACGGGTGAGGTATTTTTAATGATGATTTTGCGCAAATAGATGTTTTTCTCAAAATCGACTACATCGTTGCATTGAAGCTGAAGACGCAACCTTTCATGGTGGGCATGCACCGACGTTGCCAACGTCTCATCAAGATATTCCATGGATATCTTCCACTCATTTGCATTCATCCACGAAAAACCTTCCTGTGTCCATACCCCAAACCGGCATGGGTATCCTCTTGTATGGTTTTCCTTTCCAACGTAAGGAAAATAGAAATCACGAATCGTATAGCCGGAATCAAAAGTTACCAATAATGACCCGTTTCCTACAGGAATATCTCTGGGCATAGGTAAAAACCTTTTCTGCTAAGTTGCTGAAATTTTATACTTTCCAGGGAATATCATCATCTGAAAAAAGAATTTCCTCGTTGGTAAGCATATCCAGTTCGGTCAAAGATTGATCGGCATGCATCTGTTCAAGGCTGGCAAGCTTTTCAAACAATCTTTTTTCTTCCGGAGTTTTTGCCTCAAGCGCCGCGTTTTTGTAAAACTTGTATGCCTTATTTTCGGCATTTGCAATAAGTTTTACAATATCCATAAGCGTCGCGTTCGTATCGTATTTTTGTATGTCAAGAGGATGCCTGGTTGAAATAATTTTATCCGGATCGAAAGTTTCTCCGTATGCATCCTCAAACCATGATTTAAGTATTTCTTCATGTTCCTGTTCTGCGTCTGCCATCAGCTTCAAGCGCTTTTTCGCATCCTCATTTTGTATTTGTTCCCGCACTTTCAAATAAAACTTTTTTGATTTGTTTTCCTGTACGATTGCGGTTTCGAGTATCTGCTTCAGTGCGTTATTTTTTTCATTCACTGTTTCACCTTATAGGTTAGGCTGTCTTTGGCAGCGACTTTTGAGATATTCACTACAAATACCGGTGAAAAACAACCCCCTCGCCCCTTTTATTTAGCGGGATTTCCTTTCGTCCCCCTTAGAAAAGGGGGATACGGGGGGTTGTCTGGCACACTATAATACAAACCTTGAAATTCCTTAAAATAAAATATAAGGTAAAGCACGGAGAGATCAAATACAATTGCAAATTAGTGCCTTTTTTTAAGATAAAAGTATACCATTTTAACAGTATTTTTCAAAAGATGAAAATTTGAGAAAAAAGTCCATTGACAAGAAAAAAAGAGCAGTATTATATTTGAGAGTATCGAATTTTCACAGTTTCAAAACTACTAAATCATATCAATACTCATTGAAAATTTACAGATCAAACTAAGCGAATAGAGATATATCACGGTTCATCATTTTCATTTTAAGGCGTGAGTGTTCCAGGGAAAGGTCTATCCATAGGTTTACCACTTTTTTAAACTCTTTATAGGTTTTTACCTGCTGACGAATATCTTTGACAAGCAAAGGCTTTACATATTCCGTCCGGCTTTTCATTCTGTATGTATAACTGATCTGATAGTATGCTCCTTTTTTACTCAAGGGGTCTTTATACTGTTTCGTCAGAGTCCCCGGTCTCATTTCATCAATTGACAGAAGCCTTTCCTTGATTTTTTTAATTCTTTCTTCAATTTTTTGTAGTTTTTTTGCTGACATATGTATAGCATATATATGCTATTCTATATTGTCAATATATATTTTAAGAGGAGGAAGATTATGGCGCTTTGGATCACATGGCAGAATATCGTACTGCAACTACGCCCCGCCAGCACACGATTGAGAAACTTTCTGTGGTTTGCTGCTGTCTTGGCAGGGATTACCGTTCGGCCTGATTTATTTGGTGTTTCGAGCATTATACGAGGACTCGGATTAAAAGGCGCCTGTTATAACAACCTTCCGGATTTCTTCCATAGCAGTGCATTGTCTGTGGAGAAACTTACCCATTTATGGACAAGGATAACAAAAACATGGGGTCAAACCTAATCTATTGACAATAAAGAGTTTTTCCCTTTAAAAAGATTATACATTTAACAGTTTTGATCACAAGGATATGTTGGAATTGATTAACGATAATAGGGACAGCTACCATTTTTATGAAAATAAATAGTCGCTGTCCCTGTTTACCATGAAGGACACTGTAACATTTTTTCTCTATTTTTTATCAATCTCGCCAAATTATTTAATATTTAAATAGTTTTTCTGCTTCTCTTGTTCTGCCAATATTTTCTTGGCTTCTTTCAAATCTATCTTTGCCTTGTGACCGTGCTTCCCAAGCAAATGCAAAAGATTGCTGCCGTTTAGTAATGTAAGTGGTTTTCCTTTGGCAAATTCATACGCATCAGGCCCGTAGTCAGCGGTAGACACTAATATCCCTTTTGTCGCACCCTCATTCATGACTGTTCCAAAAAGATCACGAACCGCTGAAACACCTACAGTATTTGTGTATCGTTTTGCCTGGATTACTATTTTACCTCCCCTGATTGGATCAGGATCAAAAGCAACTGCATCAACCCCTGCATCTCTACTGGATCGGGTAACCTTAACCTCTCCACCAGATTGAGAAAATTCCTTTTCAAAAAGTTCTCTGATCATATGTTCAAAATCTTCCCAATCCATTGCGGCAAGATTGTAAGTGTCGCCTAATTCGTCAACAACTTGGTAGGAAGATACAAATCTTTTGTCTTCACGGTTAATATTTAATATAGGTGCAATTGGCGTTAGACTATGAAGTTTTGAACTGCCAATGCCTTTTAGTTTCTTAAAACAAGCCTTTGGGTCGACATGCTCTAAATTAATTGACATAAACTCCTGTTTATTTGCTTGAACCGATACTATACAGGCAGTTGCTGTTTGTCCTGTGGCTTTATCTATTGACTCCACAATACCATTAAAAATGATTGAATCAATCGCATTTACAACATCAGATTCGTATAGGGGGAAACATGGGGTCAAACCTAATCTATTGACAATAAAGAGTTTTTCCCTTTAAAAAGATTATACGTTTAACAGTTTTGATCACAAGGATATGTTGGAATTGATTGACGATAATAGGGACAGCTACCATTTTTATGAAAATAAATAGTCGCTGTCCCTGTTTACCCAAACTATATTTGCCATACTACCAATTTTTATTATTTCACAATATTGTATCACAAGCATCTTGCTTGTGCTATTGAACGCTCAAGCTGCCTGCATGCATGTTGCAGGAAGACAGAGAATCTTGAGTTACTATTTTGTTTTCTTACAAAAATCGGAGCTACTCTCGTCCCAAGATGTAAAATTATAAAGATTCGGACATTGTTTTATATGGGATTATGGGAGAGATGTTTTCGGAAAAAGCAATTCTCTGATAATCTATTATGGTGTGACCACACCATATTCCTCCACCTCTATATTCTTTCCTTGCTTAAATATTGATCCGTATTTTTTTTCTATTAAAACATACGAGAATATAACCCACCCTATTACGAGAATTGATATTATTGCCAATAAAACAACAATCCAAATAGCATGAGTTGGTTTTTTTTCTTTATACTCTGGATTCAAGAAATATTTTCTATTTTCTGATAGTGGGAAACGATACCCGCACTCACAAGATTCTGCATCATCAGGACTCATTAATTTGCACGATGGACACTGTAGCATTTTTATTTCCTTTTTTATTCAATCTTGCCAGATTATTTAGTATTTTAACTGTTTTTCTGCTTTTCTTGTTCTGCCAATATTTGCTTTGCTTCCCTTAAATCTATCTTTGCTTTGTGACCGTGCTTCTCAAGTAAATGTAAAAGATTGCTGCCGTTTAGTAATGTAAGTGGTTTTCCTTTGGCAAATTCATACGCATCAGGCCCGTAGTCAGCGGTAGACACTAATATCCCTTTTGTCGCACCCTCATTCATGACTGTTCCAAAAAGATCACGAACCGCTGAAACACCTACAGTATTTGTGTATCGTTTTGCCTGGATTACTATTTTACCTCCCCTGATTGGATCAGGATCAAAAGCAACTGCATCAACCCCTGCATCTCTACTGGATCGGGTAACCTTAACCTCTCCACCAGATTGAGAAAATTCCTTTTCAAAAAGTTCTCTGATCATATGTTCAAAATCTTCCCAATCCATTGCGGCAAGATTGTAAGTGTCGCCTAATTCGTCAACAACTTGGTAGGAAGATACAAATCTTTTGTCTTCACGGTTAATATTTAATATAGGTGCAATTGGCGTTAGACTATGAAGTTTTGAACTGCCAATGCCTTTTAGTTTCTTAAAACAAGCCTTTGGGTCGACATGCTCTAAATTAATTGACATAAACTCCTGTTTATTTGCTTGAACCGATACTATACAGGCAGTTGCTGTTTGTCCTGTGGCTTTATCTATTGACTCCACAATACCATTAAAAATGATTGAATCAATCGCATTTACAACATCAGATTCGTATAGTTCGTGAATTGTTCTTAGTGTAATCTGATAAATAAGATCATCATAAAGGTTATTAACTGTTGAATCTGCAAGAAAACTTTCTGATAACTCATTCCTTGTTTTAATATATTTTACTTCATTTAACCTTGGTAGTACCTCAATGGGAGGTAATGAGTAATCCACAATCATTATTTTTGTTTCAGGATTATAATCTAAGTCAAATTCTTGTGGAAAATAGTCTGGATATTTAGAATTGGAGAGTACAAGCTCACAATATTCGACTATGGTATCCGTATCTTTACCCAAATACATTGCTTTTCTTTTATCAATCGCATCATTTTTTTTCTTCTGCGCTGACAAATAATTCTGCTTCTCATTTTCCCATTGACTCATTTCTTTCTGGTATTGTTTTTCAAGCTCATCATTGTGTTTTTTTATTTTTAAGACATGTTCTTCATTTGCCTTTTCAATTTCTTCTTTTTCTTTATACCATTGTTCAAAGTCTCGCTTGTAACAAAGTTTTGCATCTTCTATTTTCTCTTGTTTCCTTGATGATAAAACCTTATCAAAAAATCCAAGTTGGGGTTGGTATTTTGCTTCTGTTTCGATTGGCAGAGGTGGTATTTTTTTTAGCGATAGTTTTAGTACTATTGGAGGATTAGGCTTTGGTTTGGTATACGATGAGTAATCTTTTAATAAATTCCAGTTGATTGCATCATTTATAGAAAGTGTATTCTTTAAAATATTCTTTATTTCATCAATTGCTTCTTTTGCTTCTCCAGTACGTTTATTTGCTTCATCGATATTGGCTTGTAATTCCTGTTTTTTTTGTAATCTGATATCTTCTCTTTCTTGTTTATTTATTTGTATCTTTTGTCTTTTTTCCCACATTTCATTCCATGCAGCAATCTGTGTCTCAGCCATTTGCTCCACTACATCCCTGTCACATCCTCGGATAACACGATATTTATTTAAGCCTTCATGTCTTATTTCTGCTTTCCATATAGTAGCTCCACTACTTGAATTCCTCGTTTGACTACGCGATTCCAAGCTTCTTAATACATTTCTGATCATTGCATCATAATTTCTTGCCATATTTATGTCCCTTCAGTTCAAAAAAAGTCAAAGGGTACTTCTGTGACCAATAAGTTTTCTTTTAAAATTTGTAATTATTAAGCATGTAGGGCATGGCATTGCCTGCCAGATAAAACATATCCCAAATTCAAGTCCATGCGTTACAAATTAACCCCTCTTCCCAAACCCTCACCGGTCGTATTGTTTATCCGGTAGGCGATGCCTACCCTACATGACTTACGATTTGCATATTTTTCACCTCTTCGAAGCCTCCAATACGGTTATTCCAACCAATTCGGTTCCTTTATATCTCAGCAACACCCCGTTTTCAAGCATCTCTGAATCAGTTGCCTTCTGGGGTCTTTTAAAATTGATGTAAAGAACATCGGCTTCTTTGTCGTAATCCACCCACATTTTTGTTTCCGGCATCTTTATGAAATGGGAAACAAGCTCATAGACTTCCTTTAAAGTATTTTCTATTTTTGTTGTTGCCATACAATCACCTCTCTTTCAAGTTTTATCTTACTTGTGAAATATGCAGTTATTATAAAACCATCATCATTACTGGTTTCTTTATAAACAACAGCAAGGAATCGGTTTTCCCACGATTCTTTCAGGGCGACCAGTGTTTGTGCATAACCCTTAACAACATAATCAGGAGATTCAATAGTATTTAGAACTTCATCATAATAGCCTGCCAAATCATCATGGTTTTCTACTATGTGAACCCATCGCTCATCAGTTAATCTGATAGGAACACCATTAATTGATTTTACTATTTCCATCACTACCTTATTCTACCTCAAAATATCCATATTCATAATAACTACAAAACTATCCCTTGAAATCAAAACAGAGAAGAGGGATGGGATCAAATCTTTATCAATTACATATTTGTCAATGGTAAAGATTCGACCCCCTTCACACCCTTTTCTTTTGTAGTTTCTAATTCTTCCTTCATCGTCCTTCATCCCAAAATAATAAAAGTCTGATAAAGCGTCAGTAGGAATATTTTTTGTTTTGCAAGAAATCAGATTAACGCATTACCGCTATATCAAACAGTAAATCATAATATTTGTTATCAGTAATATTGAATAACTTCATCCTAATTTTATTGTACGGCTGCCATTTCAGGTAAATAAAACCTTGCTGAATATCGCCCTGAAAAATTACTCTGTCCTCAAAAGCCAGATTTGCCAATTCTTGTTTAAATTTAACCGGAAAAAACATGGGGTCGAAAAAACATGGGGTCAGAAAAAACATGGGGTCAAACCTAATCTATTGACAATAAAGAGTTTTTCCCTTTAAAAAGATTATACATTTAACAGTTTTGATTACAAGGATATGTTGGAATTGATTGCCGATAATAGGGACAGCTACCATTTTTATGAAAATAAATAGTCGCTGTCCCTATTTATCTATACAATTGAAGATATGGGGATCAAATCTTTATCAATGACATATTTGTCAATGGTAAAGATTCGACCCCCTTCACAACCCCCTTTACTATTAAACGGTTGCTGTCGTTGTTTTAATCCATAATCGGTAAAAGTTTAATTATATCTTTAGGTAATTCAAAATTAGCATTTTCATTAATCCATAGCAAATTTCGTTGATCTGAATTATTAATCCAAATTGACCGGAATAAAATAGCACTCAAATTTTTCATTTGAGTGTTAAAGTCCTTCACTCCCTCAAAACCTTTTTGAATAAAGAAATCATCGTTTTCTTGGTTCACAAGTTCATTAACTATCCTGATTTCTTTTAATAAATCTTCTTTTTCATGAGTGCTACTATCAGAGCCTATAATTAACAAGTTTGCTATGTCAGGTAACATTTGTCCTAATTTCTCAAAAACAGTATCTCCGAATTTGTAATGCTCTTTTTGTGTGTAAAATATAGGCATTAATCCATTATGATAAGAAGTATGTTCTTTGTCATATTTACTAAGAGGCTTAGACAGTTCTAATATAAGTTCATCTTGGAAACCAGGGATAGAAAACTCAGCTAACGCACCGTAATCAAGTTTGTGTTCTTCTGCTTTGATTGTATTTCTGATGTAAGATATTAATTGTTCTAACGAAGTTTCCAACGTGTCTATAAAATCTTTATTGTGACATAGGCATCTAACGTTAATACTAACGGATAAACCAGATGGTATTTTGCGAATTCTATCTTCAATTACTTTTAAAATGTTTTTTAAGCGTATTCCAGGGTCAGTTTCACGTATTCGTTTTACCTCTACGTTAAAATTTAAGGTTTGTTTAAATACGATTGAAAAATCTGGTGAACGAGAATTACGGGTACCATACTTTTCGTATTCCAATTCAATGTCATTATTTAAATTTAACAAGAAAAGATATGCAACCTCTAGTTCAAATCTTATGTCTTCCAAATCCTCATCGGTGTTTGCACGCTTTATCTTACTACGGATTTTATCTTTGTGAGTAGTTAGGAAAGTTCTAAATTTAGGGCATGTTGAAAGCCAACCTATTAAATAATTAGAAATATGATGTTGCTTAACTCCAAAAATATCACGGATTATTTGATTATCGTTCATTTTTTACTCAAAATTTAGTAGCTACCCCTATTTTTCTATATTAGCAATTTGTTCTTAAATTTTTCTTAATTGATGTTCCTTAAGATGCAATATCATTCCAGTATCTACTTTAACACATATATCGTTTTCCTCGATTCCAAATCCACCTATTGGAATAACAGTTACAACTTCGCCTAGCAAGTGTTTCCCTTTTTCAGACATATCGATAATTTTAGCCTTATCTCCAACCTTAAACATTTTCATAAAATTCTCCATTCTTGTTTTTTATAAAAATAAACTACATTAAGTTTTTATACAAATCAAAATAGAAACAGCTACTTTTTTCATATCCTGTCAATTTTACAAATAAATGGTCCCCTTATTTGTTCTTGTCTCTTTATTTATTCTTCTCACAAAGATAAGAAATCAAAGCAGCGGATAAATGAACTGTAAGTTCTGCTTCTGCAAATTCGGGTATCTTGCCCTCGGTAATATGTCGCCCCTTATCACTTGCAAATCCCCATATTTTTTCGATTGCTTTATCTAAAGGTGGTGAAATCTTTAACTTTCCTATAATATCCCCAAGAGTTTTCTTGGGTTCTCCCAAAATATCCTTAGCAACACATTCTAATGCAGCCATACTATGTTGAATCGCCCCTGTTATATCAGGTTTTGGACGCCTCGATAAATCTTTTATTGCCTCCTCAAGTTCTGATTTAGCAGTTATTCTTTTTGTTTCTTCTAATCGATCTTTGGCGAGAGTCATTACCTTTTCAAAATCCTTTTCACCGCGGGTAACGATTAACCCATTTTCAATTTTCCATCCTATTCCTTCTTCGACAAAATATTTATTTAGTCCTTTTTCAAAAAGATTTTCATCTCCATATGGAGAAACCCATTTTCGTGCAATAGCTTCACAAATATTGTAGATTTCAAACCACTCGCAACCATTAATTAAGTCCAAACACTCATTCCTGACATTAACGTCAGACCAATTACTTTCGTTCTCAATTTCTCTCAACATTTGACAAATAATACTTCTGATATCTTTTGGTAAAAAACCCGCTTCAAAGGCTATATCTAAAATAGTTTTTCGTAATCTTTGTGGAGCTTCATGACGTATTGTAATCGGATTCGGTTGTTTTTGAAAACCATGTCGTTCTGAAAAAATTTGATTATTCTGCATATTGATCTATTTAAAATAGTCCTAAAACAAATATAACTGCACACAGTGTTACCATCACACAAAAACATGGCAAAAACATGGGGTCAATATAAAACATGGGGTCAAACCTAATCTATTGACAATAAAGAGTTTTTCCCTTTATACATTTAACAGTTTTATAATAGGGACAGCTACCATTTTTATGAAAATAAATAGTCGCTGTCCCTATTTATCTATACAATTGAAGATATGGGGATCAAATCTTTATCAATGACATATTTGTCAATGGTAAAGATTCGACCCCTTTCGATCTTGGTGACTTTGATTCCTCGACTCCGCTCGGAATGACGGCATGTTATACGAAATGGTATATTCCACATCAACGTTAATTCTTTTCCCGTCTATTTCCTGATATGCCACCGGTTTGGTGAATGTTACGGGGCCGAGTTCGGTTTCTGCTAAGAGTTGGCCTTGTTTGTTTATCCACAGCCCGCTTGTTACTGGTTCGTCAGGTGAAACAACCCCCCTACCCCCCTTTGTTAAGGGGGATTTCTCTATGCTTTCCTTTGATAAGGAGGATTTTGCCGATAACGAAGATTTTGCGATGCTTCCCTTTATCGAGGGGGATTTCAACAAGTCCCCCTTAAAAAAGGGGGATAAAGGGGGTTGTATTCCACTCAGGCCTATCCTGATCTGTGCCGGGTCTGCGCCGGGTTTTACATGAAAGAGTTTTTCTACGTTGTTGCCATACGCCTTGAGTTTTAATTCTATGCCTTTATAAATCTCTCCAAGATCGACCACATCATACGTGGGGATATTGCTTTTCCACTTCTTCTGGTCATTTCCCCTGAAATAATTTACCTTTATTATGGATTTGGCTTCGCCTTTTATTTCCTTTACCTTCGCGCCAACAAGCGTTTCTTTTAAGGCAATTCCTTGTAATTCAGAGTTTACGAGTTTTGAGTTGTGAGTTTGGGAGTTTTGAACAGATGCATGATTCGTAATACACGATTCACGATCCGCGATGTGTGATTCGGGATTATCCTGTATCTTGCATCCTGCATCGTGTATTATCTCAGCCGCAGACGCACGCATTAAAGACGCAAGGCATTGCGTCTCTACATCTGAACTCTCAACTCCCAATGCTTTCGGCATTGAATACACAATCTCCCCGTCTTTTGTGACAAACACCGTCCCGCCAAAGGTGTTGGCGTAATAGGTTACCCGTTCATCCATCTGGCCATTATTGGCAATGAAGGGGATTTGGATGCGGTGCATGTTTTGCATGATTTGTTCCTTTGATACTGCTTCCGCCTTTTGATTGCCTGAAGCGGTGTATTGGACAAGAAATACCATTAATAACACCATCGCCGCTGTAATAAGTAATCCCTTCTTCATAGTTTCTGCCCCTTCTGCCTGTCTGCTGACAGGCTTTTTTGTTCTACAGTATTGTCATTTTTAATGATAACATTCCCGATTATTTGTAACTGCCTGCACAATGTAACACAAGCATCTTGCTTGTGATGTTTGCATTCAAGAGGCAGAGACAGGTTTCAAACCTGTCTCTACGTTACTATTAACATCTACTGAATTCAAATTATGTTTTGTAATGGGAAAAAAATTACCGATGTATCCATTTGCCCTATCATTATTCAAATTCTTTGTCTATCTCTTCTTTGTTATCAAAATAATAGCTAAGGGCATCAAACAACTGCGCGGGGGTGAGACTTGGATAGCCGTCAAGTATCTCCTCTATCTCCATGCCTGAACGGTAGTGATTTACAATTGATGCAACGGGGATCCTTGTGCCTTTAATAATGGCTTTTCCCTCATATTTGCCGGGGTCTTTTTCGATATATCGATGTTGGGTATTTACAAACATTCTACACCTCCTTAATCGGAAAGGTAAATAATACTATAGTCAAACAAATCTGGTTTTCGAAATATCAAATAAGCTTTACTCAGAAACACAACCCTTCGACTCCGCTCAGGGTGACAGTTTCGTCATGCTGAGCGGAGTCGAAGCATTAAAAGGCTAATCGAAAACCAGATTTGTTTGACTATACTACGCTGAGAAAAATGTAGTCTCTTGTTCTCATAAAGCGTTGACCACATTTTAAATTTGCAAATATACTACTCGCAGGATTATATGTTATGATATTAAGCACATTCTGCGGAGTTTAGTTTACCCTTTTGGCAGGTCATTTCAAATAAAAAACCCATGCAAAACAGAACATTCGCCCTCTTACTATTCCTGTGCATTGCATCAATCGGTTGTTATGCAACCATAGCGCAGGTGCTATTGATTCGTGAATTTCTGAACATATTTTACGGCAACGAACTTTGTCTGGGAATTGTATTTGGCGCATGGTTCCTCGGCATAGCGTCAGGTGCATTTTCTGGTGCAAAGCTCGATCGTTTTTTTAAACAGCCCATGACAGCCTTTATCGTCTTTTTATTTTCCATGTGCCTTGTTTTGCCTATACAGATTATAACCATTCGCGGAGCACGCAGCATCCTGAGCATCGGCACGGGTGAATATATTTCCCTGCTGCCGCTCTTTTCTATTACGGTAGGCCTCGTATTGCCCTTTAGTTTTATTATTGGCGTTGTCTTTCCGTTTTCATCAAAGGTTATTCGGGGCGCAACCGGAGACACCGCTTCAGACATAGGGTCGGTATACATAATCGAATCTATGGGCAGTCTCATTGGCGGTTTATTATTTTCATTCTGCCTCGTCTCAAAATTTCATTCGGTACGGATTGTTACCCTGATGAATGCGGGAATGTTTTTTATCCTCTTCCTTATGAGGTATGTTACACGAAAAAAAGATGGGGGAGAAAAAAGAGGGAAGTTGCATCTCCTGGCATTGGGATCTGCATCGGCCATGATCGTCCTCTGGTTTTCTCCGGCGCCGGAAAAAATTGATGCATGGACTACAAAAATACGATGGAACACCTTTACCCATAACATTGAATTAGTAGCATCCGCCGACACAAAATACCAGCATATCGATATCGGCAAACAGGCGGATCAATACAACGTATATCTCAACGGACACTTCGCATTTGCCTTCCCTAACGAATATGACTGCGCACAAATTGCCCATCTGGTAATGACGCAACATCCCTCGCCAAAAAAAATATTGGTAATTGGCGGCGGTTTCGGCGGGCTTTTGACGGAAATGCTTCTCTACCCCATTGAAAAGCTTGATTATGTTGAAATTGATCAGAAACTCCTGCACATTGCCGGCAACTACGTATCTCCATCAGAGAAAAGGACATTGTCCGATAACCGGACAACCATCTTTCACCGGGACGGACGATATTACGTAAAACATCTCGCGGAAAAACACTTTTACGATATTGTCTTTGTAAACGTCCCCGACCCATCCACCGCATTTCTTAACCGCTTTTACACCAGGAATTTTTTCCAGGAAATACAAACCATCCTGAAATCTGACGGCATAGTCGCCGCTTCCGTAAGTTCAGCGGTTACGTACATTGGCAAAGAAGTGGGGAGTTACACGGGGTCGTTATACAAAACCCTTCATGAAACATTTCGGGAAGTAAAAGTAACGCCAGGCCAAACCAATTTTTATTTTGCGTGCGGCAAAGAAAGCATCATTGCCCTTGAATGGGAAACCCTTAAGGAACGATATAAACAACAGGGAATACAATCAGAATTTTTTAATGAATATCTTTTCTACACGCTGCTCCAGCCGGAACAGGTTGAGTTTATTGAAAGGCAATTACAGCAGCGAAAGGATTTGGTTGTCAATACCGATGCAAAACCCGTTGCCTACTTTCTCAATCTTGTCTTGTGGGATGCCTTTGCCGGAGGAAATCTGCACAGGTTCTTTTACCGGTTGAAAGACGCCGGTATAAAATATTTTCTCATTCCCATCGTATTTGCACTTGCCGGAAGAATACTTTTCCTATACATAAGAAAACGGCAACCGAATACCTTCCGGTTAAGCAGTTATTGCAGAAAAACTCATGCACTTATCGCACTTGCAACAACGGGTTTTACCGGCATGGCGCTTGAAATCATACTCCTCTATGCCTTTCAGAATATCTATGGATACATTTACGAAAGGATCGGCGTCATCGTGGCTCTTTTCATGGTAGGGCTTGCATTTGGCGGATATATAGCAAACAGGATAATACAGAAGAAACAATTCGACTGGATAAAGGTCTTGATGATGCTGGAAGGGTTCATCGTCGTTTATTCCATTACGGTGCCTTTCCTGATTTCCGTAGTATCCGTTTATTCCCCTATTGCGGAAGCCGTGCTGGTATCTCTGGTAATGTTCACGGGAATTTTGACCGGCATAGAATTCCCTATTGCCGGCAAGATATGCGCACAATGTGATGACAACATTGCAACATCTGCCGGAGCAACGAACGGCGCAGACCACGTCGGCGCATTTTTGGGGTCACTCCTGACAGGGATACTCTTCCTGCCGCTCCTCGGTCTATACGGCACATGCCTCATAGTGACGGCATTGAACGCATCAAGCCTTATATTGCTTGCTTTTTTTACCAGTTCAAAAAAGAAGTAAGAGATTGCTTCATTATCGTTCGCAATGACAAAAAAATGGAAATAGCAGAGACAGGTTTCAAACCTGTCTCTACATGGGAATGCATTTGTGAAGGAAGCTCATGCTTTCTGATTTGAATTTGTTCTCTTATCTGCTCTTGGATTCAGCACGTATCTGTTTTTGGCTGGGGTGAATATCCGACAGAGAGATGGAAATACTACCATGATAGCGCCTCTTCGACAGCGAGGTCAGCCTGAATAAGGCCATATCCGCTGTCATAGTCAAACCCTGATTCTTCCATATCGAGCGCAGTATCCTTGAGTATGGAATAAATGTCATCCGGTGATAAAAGCGGATTTGCCTCGATCATTAATGCGGCGACTGCCGCTGCATGCGGAGCGGCAGCAGATGTTCCAAAGAAATTCGGGAAGCCGTCCGGCTCGACATCAGTTCCGAAAAAAGTTGTATTTGCTCCGTCAATAGAAACGATTTCCGGTTTTTCACGGACTTCCGGACCTGAAAAACCTCCCTCCTCATTAAATAAAACCACCATTGGACCCGCTGAGGAATAATACTCCAGTTGGGCAGGATCGACACCAAATTCCGGCGTTTCATAATATGCCGCCGCGCCGACTGCCAATGCACCCGCCGCATTGGCATGACCATAGATTGTTCCGCTTTCCGTATCGTATTCGTTAATTGTTCCTTCAAAATCAAACAGCACATATTTTATCAATTTCGGGGGAGTTCCTTGGACATTTTCAATTACTATATTGAAATGTGTGTTTCTTGAACCCATGGGATTATAGTAGTACAAAATTTCTACCGGGTCGCTTCCAATATTATTATCGATACTGTAAGCGACTACTGTCGTTGCCGGATCGTTAGTAAGAAAGATATCGACATCATTGCGGGATCCGGGGGGACTTACCGAGTAGAACGGAGAATCCCATTGAAGGACAATGTAAATTTCCGTTCCTTCCGGAATGGTTATGCTCTGAAACGTATCGGTGTCAGCGCCGGAATCAAAATCATGCGGTTCCCCGAAAAATACGGGAGCTTCACCGCTTGGCCGAAACAAATCTTCATATGAATCTCTCCCTGAATTGCCTGCTGATGAAAAATAGGCCGCTCCCCCTTCTTTTACAAAATCAACTGCCCGGGCAATCATCCCGTCCTGGAACATTGGTTCCGCAAAATATTGCACATCGTCTACAATGACGGTTGCTCCTGCTTCTTCTTGCAATTCGATAATCCCTATCGCAAAATCAGCCATTCCGTTAAATGCCGTATGAAATGCCAAACTTGCTCCCGGCGCAATATCGTGCACGATCTGCATCATTGCCCGTCCTTCATCCGAGCCGGAAGAACACCAAAATTCTTCTTCCAGCACGGTAATGTCCTGAGGAAGATCATCATTCTCCACGTCATTTACCGCTCCATTCAGACAGTTAAAACTGTCCGACAAAACGCCAATAGTGACCCCTGTTCCATCAATGCTGTACGTACTGCGCGCCAAATCAGATTTCATTGCGATATCGCCCTGGCTATCCACCTTTCCCGCACTGGTTATGGCGTATGAAGGCCTTGCACATTGAAGACTTTCCAAGTCATCCATTTTTTTAATAGCTTCGATAGGCATTAAACCCGATACGATGTTTTCATAAACAACCGCCTCTTTCATGTCCAGAGATTCAAGATGCTCTTTTAGGAGGGCAGAATCATTTACGGCAACAGCATCAATAACTACCCTATCTTCTTTTATTCTGTAAAGGGGTATTTTCGGTTTAAACATTTCTGCTTTGGCACGAAGTTTTGATTCCTCTTTATAGGCAAGATATTCGTCATATAAAACGGTTAAACCATGTTTTGCCTTTGTAAATTGTTTTTCTCTTGCAAGAATCATCTGCTGCACCGCTTCGGTTTTGCTTATTTCCGCATGAATGTGCTTTATGACAAAAATATTCAAGAGTGCCGCAGTAACGATAATGTATTTTAATGGTTGTCTCATACCGGTTTCTCCGTTTTATAGAAATAATAAAACTCTGTTTTTATTTTCTCCAGGCGGCTGTTAGGATCTCTTTGCTCAATGATCTATTACTTTCATAAGTTCCTGTGGCTTATGAATTACTCTTTGCGCACCGCTTCTTTTCAGTTCATCTTCGGGGCGAAATCCCCATAAAACCCCTACAGGGAACATTCCCGCTGCTGTAGCCGTTTTCATATCAATAGGAGTATCGCCCAGATAAAGAATTTCCGAAGGTAGAATGGCAAGGTGTTCCGCTATTTCATCTGCGCCGGCGGGATCAGGTTTTTTAGGCACGTTATCGCGTTGACCTATTACCCGTTCAAAATTCCACTTAGGCAAAAACTCCGCCACGCACTTTTTTGTAAAATAATCCGGTTTATTGGAAAGAACTGCCATTTTTAATCCACGCAGTGTCACCGAATCCAGCATTTCAGCAATCCCTTCGTATAGTTTTGTCTTTATATTCCAGTTTTTCCGGTAATCTTCACGAAATTCCCCGACGCAGGCATTTATTGTCGCTTCATCTCTGATTTCTTCCGGCAATGCGCGTGTAATAAGAGCGACAACTCCCTCACCGACAAAATATCGGTAATCTTCCATTGTGTGAGTAGGAAAATTATTTTTCAGTAATACACGATTCGTGGCATTGCCTAAATCTTCCAGAGAATCTATCAACGTGCCGTCAAGATCAAAAATAATCGCTTTAAAGGACATGGTTTCCACTCACAAGGAAAGTAATTCTGTACGATAAAATCATTCTTTATTAATATTACCAGGTATCTTATTGTTTTTGAAGCGCCATATATCACACTATCCTGAAAAATGGTTTTACGCGTTTCCTACTTTTGATACCATTTCCCGTTCTGATCCTGTAGCCAGTCTCCAGCCAACGCTTTTTTTGCAATTTGCAATGCCCGGCGCCTTCCTACCTGGTCAGCGTTTGCACCTTCTTTTTTTGCTATAGAGACATATACTTTTTTCCTGTCTTCATTTTCCGCATTGATTATTTCCTCATTTTCACGACCTGTGCCTACAAACTGTAAATATCCCTTATTGTCTTCACCAACAATCCCTTTCGACTTTAACTCTACTATGAGAGGAAGCCGTTTTTCCATTTGCCCCTTTATTGCATGAATATCATCGGCAAAAGCTATGCTATCGGTAAAAAAAATAACGGCACATACAATAAATAAAAATGCTGCGAAGATATTTGATTTCATCTGTTTTCTCCTTATGACAAAAATTTCCTATCCGTATAAAAAATTACTTAGGGAGTTGTTCCCGACTCTCTGTTGCGGAAGCTCCGATCTCCCCGCCAAGTGTTTTGGCTGCCTCATCCAGGTTGCCAAAGAAATCTTCCAGCTCTTTATCTATCCGGATATTCACATCAATGGTAATCTGCATTGGTTTGACTTCAACTTCTACTTTATGTTCTGTTTTACATCCCTGTACAATGAGAAAAAACAATATACACATAATTATGCTCTTTTGTGCCATCCATCTTCTCCTTACCGATAATTTCTTGCGGATGCCCAGCGATATAAATGCGGAATTATCGCCAAATAAATCGCTATTACCAATATTCATACATCATTGAGATTGTAATAAATTACTCAAATCTGCGCCATAGTGTAATATTTCATCCAGCGGCAGCGTAAAGTTAAAATTGAAAAGTATTCCCTGAAAATGAGCCCGTGGTTCTCCTTCTGCTTTAACTAATCCGTATTCTTTTGTATATGCAAATGGCAGTAAGTCAACAGGCCTTCCCTCCATCTGAAGATGGACATGAAGGTCTTCCCCCTTGCTTAGCAACGAAAGCTTTGCCCAGTCATATTGGAAATTCTTCAGGGCTTCATGTGCGATTTGAGTTTGTATGCCCTTTTGTATGCCGGCAGCGCCTGGGATAAGCGTTTCCGTATCAAAGCGAAGTATGCCTCTCTCGCCGGGAGTGGAATAAAGAAACCCGTCGTTAATTTTTATTTTCCCGTCTTTATAATTAACCGGCAACCTGCCATTTACAGAACCTTCACCCTCAGCGGATGCGAGATGAAACTGCTTTAAAATATCCGCCAGTTTCAGCCGGTCACAATAACAGATACTATCGAATCCGCTGTTATCGGATTTTAAATGTAGCCCATGCGTATAGACGTTTCCTCCGCACCATGAAAAACTACTCTTTTTAAGGAAAAGGGAAGAGGGGGATTCTATCTGAAAAATAATATTTCCTTCATTTGCTTCCAAATCTCCCCAGACAAACCGCTGAAATTTCAGCATTTGGTCAGGATCGCTGCGGAAGTTTAATACATCACACAACGTGAGTTGAAGGTCTATTCCCTCTATGATCATTTTTTGGGGGGAAGCATCTACTGTTGCATTGCGGAATAAGATACTCCCCATGCTTGCCATATGGGTTCCATCAAAATTCCAATTTCCTTTTATATCAACAAAGCCGTCAAAAAACATGCCTGTCAACTGTTTTGCAACAGAAGATAATTCACATTGCACCGCTTTTTCCGGCTCCGCAGAATAAAAATCAACGCTCGAAATAAATTTGTTCTTCTCATTCAACCCTGCCATACCTGTAAAATTAATATGGAACCCGGGTATTCGTGTATTAAACTGTCCTGTAAAATGAAAGTCTGTGCCATTTTGGCAGGGTGTTGCGGAAATCGCTCCAATGTCCATGCCGGCATAGGTCATATCATCGATAACAAAATAGCGGTCTTTATCATTTCTTGCAGTAATGTCATCATCTTCAAGAGAAGGGAATGGCCATTCAAGGGGTATTTTCGCCGCTATATTCTTTGCATAAAAATCCATGGCGGTAATCTCCGCATCGGTTATCTGCACGAGCGCTTTCAGGGAAGGCGTCTCAGGATTATTTCGCAATCCGTTGCCCTCCAATGACACATGAGGACTTACAATATGCAGAGTATTCCCCCGATATTCGACTGAAGAAAAGTTTACGGCAAATTGCAAAGAACTGCCGGTATCCGATCCTTCTCCCTTTATTAAAAGCTCTGTCGGAGAAATGCTCACCGTTTCGGTTCCCCGGGCAAAATGCAAAGGAAAAGATGTTCCGGCAGAGTCCAGGGAAAAACGCCACATCTCTCCCTGCTTTTCTCCTTTAAAAAAAAACGGCATCGATGCAGATTGACTGAGTTTTATATCAAAACGGGGATCGTTGTTTATTAATTCTTTGTTAAAAAGCATATTAACGCAACCTTCGGCATTCAGGGTATCTTTGCCGATGGTTGCCGTAAGGCTTGCATCCTGGCACATTGATAATTCAAAGGGGAAAGGCGATCCGACACAGAATCTGTTGAAATGCATTTGAAGATGATCCCTTGTCCCTGTAGCAGTTATTGTCAGTGGAACATCTTTTGAAGAATTCCGAAGCCGCAATCCATTATATTCCATATCCATGTCGGTAAGATTGAGGTTCAATTCAAAATTACCGGAGGTGAAATCATATACTGCATGAATATTTATCCCGGATTTTATTTTTACTCCCGGAAGAATATTAACAATTTGCGGGGATAACATGCAGTATGCTTTATAACCGGAAGGCGGTTCTTTTTTCTCTTTAAAAACGGGATGTATCTTTACTTTGAAGGGAATACTGAAAACTTCATGTCCTGACCTCAACAAAATTGCGGCATTTCGGATTTCAAGTTCTCCGATGATGACAGGTATTTTTGGAGAAATCGTTTGATGCTCCTCTTGGCCGGGATTTGAGAAATTTTTCAAAAAACTGCCAAAATCTATCCCGGGAATGCTAAGTTTGCCGTCTTTAAACTCCGCCCTTATTTCCGCGCCGCTGATTATTATTTTTTTTATTTGTTTGTTTACTAATCCCAAAAAAGAATAATCAATGCGGAGAGAATCAAAGCAAACAGAAGGATTTTCCGGATTTCCCCACCGAAGCGAAGCGATATCGAATCCGGTAAAAGAAAACTTTCTGACTTCACAGGTTAACGGAACGCATCCAGTTTTTTTTAGGAGATCGGGGAGAAGTTTCTTTTCCAGAACGACTGGAACCGAAAAATAAATGCCTCCCGTGAGGAAAAAGATTATGCAGCCAATAAAGAAAAAACGGGTTGCAATAATCTTAAAACGAGACATCGTTACTGCCCTCTCCCGCTTTATGCTGTCTTTTTATTACTTGTAAACAACCAGCAGGTCTCCGGTCTCGACACTATCTCTCGGCTTCACCAGCACCTGGCTAATTTCTCCGTCAAATTCGGCATAGATAGTTGCTTCCATCTTCATCGCCTCCATAATCAGGAGCGGATCATTTTTGACCACCTTATCACCGGCTGCAACTTTTACTTTGACCACCATACCCGGCATGGGGGCTCCGACATGTTTGAGATTTCCCTCCTCTATCTTGGGCCGCCTGGTTATTGACGCGGCAACTTTACGGTTGGCAATAACAACTTCGCGCGGCTGTCCGTTCAGTTCAAAAAATACGGTGCAGTTTCCATCCTCATTTGCCGGGCTTATCGCCACCAGTTTGAGAATCAGGGTTTTCCCTTCTTCAATGTCAATGGAAATTTCCTCATGCATGGGAAGGCCGTAAAAGAATACATCCGTAGGAATAACAGAAACATCATCGTATTTCTTTCTGTGTTCTGCATACTGAAGGAATACTGCCGGGTACATTAAATAGGACATGAGTTCTTCGTTGGTAATGGTTCTGAGAGTACGGGTCTCACCTTTTTCCTTCTCTTCTTCAAGGTTGACAGGGGGCAGATTAGCGCCGGGCCTTTCCGTAAAAGCAGGCGCCCCGCGTAAAATTTTATACTGCACTTCTTTCGGAAAACCTCCCGTCGGCTGGCCAAGGCGGCCTTCAAAAAATTCAACAACTGACGTGGGAAAAGAAATATCCCTGTCTTTACTGATAATATCCTGTGCCTTTATGTTATTGGTAACCAGAAAAAGCGTCATATCTCCGACTACTTTTGAAGAGGGGGTTACTTTTACAATATCACCGAAAATCTGGTTGACATCCGCATAAACATCTGTAATTTCATGCCACCGGTGCGCCAGCCCCATTGAGTGCGCCTGCTGGAAAAGATTGGTAAACTGTCCTCCGGGTATTTCATGGTGATATACCTCCGCGGTGCTTGCCTTTTGAATGGATTCAAATGGCGCATAGTACTCTCTGACTACTTCCCAGTAATCCGAGAGAAGTCCCAGGTCTTTAAAATCCATGCCTGTGCTGCGTTCATGAAAACGCAGCGCCTCCACCAAGGTATTCAGATTCGGCTGAGACGTTAAGCCGGAAAGGGGGCCCATAGCCGCATCCACAATATCCACGCCTGCTTCCGCAGCTTTTATAAGGGTGGCAATCTGACCTCCGGAAGTGTCATGCGTATGCAAATGGATGGGAATGCCTATTTCCGACTTCAGGGCACAAACAAGCTCATAAGCGGCATAAGGTTTCAGCAGCCCTGCCATATCTTTTATTGCCAGAATATGCGCTCCCAGTTTTTCCAATTCTTTTGCTATATTCACATAATAATTAAGAGTATATTTTGTTCGTTTGGAATCCTCTATATCGCCGGTATAACATATTGCCGCTTCACATAAGACTCCTGTTTCCAGAACGGCATCCATCGCCACTTTCATATTTTCAACCCAGTTAAGCGAGTCGAACACACGAAACACATCTATCCCGCTTTCAGCCGCCTGTTTAATAAACGCCTTGACAACATTATCGGGATAGTTTGTATAGCCCACGCCGTTAGAAGCCCTGAGCAACATTTGGAAGAGTATATTGGGCGCCAGTTTGCGCATGGAACGCAGGCGTTCCCAGGGACATTCCGTAAGAAACCTCATAGCCGTATCAAAGGTAGCTCCTCCCCACATTTCGAGCGAGAAAAAATCAGCATGATTCCAGGAATATACCTCGGAAATGTTCAGCATGTCTATGGTTCTCATGCGGGTTGCAAGCAGAGACTGATGTGCATCGCGAAACGTTGTATCCGTCAGCAACAGCCTTTTTTCGTCACGGACATACCGGGCAAACTTTCCCGGCCCCATTTCGCGCAACATATCACGGGTGCCCTTCGGCCTTGATTTTTTATGATCAACGAAAGGCGCCGGCGCTTTGCGACGGCATATTGATTTAGGTATTTCCTTAATGAGAGGATGTCCGTTGACAAGAACGTCTCCTATAAAATGCATAATAAGGGAAGCACGATCCCTTCGGCGGGAAAAACGGAAAAGGTCATGATTTTCGTCAATAAAATTTGTCGTGCACTTTCCTTTCAGGATATCCTTATGATTAATAAGATTGATAAGGAAAGGAATATTGGTCTTTACACCGCGAATCCTGAATTCATCCAAAGCCCTATCCATGCGGCTCACTGCATCCTCAAAACAAATTCCGAATGCCGTGACTTTTACAAGCAGCGAATCGTAATAAGGAGTTACAATAGCCCCGGAAAAGGCAGTTCCTGCATCAAGCCGTATTCCCATTCCACCGGCAGAACGATAATGCTGAATACGCCCGTAATCGGGAATAAACTTATTGGACGGATCTTCTGTGGTAATCCGGCATTGAACAGCCGCACCTTTTATTTGAATCGATTCCTGATTTGGAATGCGAATTTCCGGAGAATGGAGAGGATACCCTTCGCTGATCAATATCTGTCTTTTGACCAGATCAATTCCGGTTATTGCCTCCGTAACGGTATGTTCAACCTGAATCCTCGGGTTTATTTCGATAAAATAATATTTATTCGTAGTTACGTCGAGAAGAAATTCTACCGTTCCGGCATTGTCATAATTTACCGATTTGCATATTTTTACGGCTGCATCACAGATATTCTGCCTGACAACCGCATCAAGATTCTGTGCAGGGGCTATCTCAACAACTTTCTGATGACGTCTTTGCAGAGAACAGTCACGTTCGTAGAGGTGCACAATGTTATTGTGTTTGTCACCAAGTATCTGCACCTCGATATGGCGGGCATTTTCAATGTATTTTTCAATAAAACATTCATCGGAGCCAAAGGCAGTCATGGATTCGCGCTGTGCCTCGCCGAGGCGGCTGATTAATTCCGACTCGCCGCGGACAACACGCATTCCCCGTCCACCCCCTCCATGTGCGGCTTTTATAATAACAGGATAACCCAGTTTTTTGCAAAAGGTCACAGCTTCTTCCGGACTCTTTACAGGGGATTGGTTTCCTGAAAGTATAGGAACCTGCGCCTGATCGGCAATCTGCCTTGCGGAGGTCTTATTGCCAAGCAGGGTAAGAATTTCCGGACGCGGACCTATAAAGGTAATATCCGCATTTTGACAGGCACGGGCAAAGTTCGCATTTTCAGAAAGAAATCCGTAGCCGGGATGTATGGCATCAACTTCCTTATCTCTGGCAAGTTGAATGATTCCGTCGATATCCAAATACGCCTTAACAGGGTCTTTGCCTTTGCCGACAAGATATGATTCGTCCGCTTTAAATCTGTGAAGCGCAAAACGGTCTTCATAGGAATATAGTGCTACAGTCTTTATTCCTATTTCATGTGCTGCCCGGCAAACACGTATTGCGATTTCGCTGCGGTTGGCAACGAGTAGTTTTTTAATTTTTTTAATTTCCATAAATCATAAAATAAACACTATTTTTATCAATAATCAACATATTTTACCATAACCCCCTCCGCCCGGCGTTTCTATTCGGATTCTATCGCCGGAATTCATTTTAATCTCGTTCTTTCCCCCGATGTTAAATATCTTTCCGTTTTTTTGCATAAGAATGTTCTTTCCCTTTGCTCCGTTTTCTCCGCCATTCATACCATAAGGCGCAAATACCCTGCGTTCCGAAAGTATGGCTGCGTTGAATGATTCCCTGGCCTCTATTTCACGCACCAAACCATCTCCCCCATGAAATAAACCTTTACCGCCTGAATTTTTTCTCAGGGAAAATTCCCGCAACCGGACCGGATATCGGATCTCCAGGATTTCAGGATCGGTGATTCTGGTATTTGTCATATGGGTATGAACTCCGGACTGTCCATGCCAATTCGTTCCCGCCCCGGCGCCTCCGCCTATTGTTTCATAATAACTGATCCGTTCATTGCCGAAGGTAAGATTGTTCATACATCCCTGCGATGCCGCCGCCACACCGAATGCCCTGAAAATGACGTCGGCAATTCTTTGCGAAGTCAAAACATTGCCCCCCGCAACCGCCGCTTCAGATGATGGGGAAAGAAGGGTTCCCTCTGGTATTTTTATGGTAATCGGATTCAAAAACCCCTGGTTAAGGGGAATGTCTTTCTCTATCAGACACCGCAATGTGTAGATAACCGTTGAAATGGTAATTGCTCTCGGAGCATTCCAGTTCGCAAAAACCTGAGTTCCTGTTTCACTGAAATCAAAAAGTGCGCTCCCGTTTTCCCGGTTGATTATTATGGCCAGACGAATCGGGGAACCATCATCCATATAATCAGATGCCTTAAGAACCACCGCCTTATTTAAACCCTTTTTGCGCGACAAGCCCCTGAGCATTTCCCTTACCACTTTTTCAGCATTGTCCTGTATATACTGCATGTAGATTTGAGTCGTTTTTAGTGTATATTTTTGTGTCATTTCATGCAGGAGATTCGCCCCCTTTTGATTTGCCGCTATTTGTGCCTGCAAGTCGGAAATATTATCTTCAATACATCTGCTGCCCTTTAAAAGCTCCCGGATTCCCTCCTCCCGGAATATTCCCCGCGTAACCAGTTTAAAGGATTGTATACACGCGCCTTCTTCCCCGATTATTCGTGAAAAAGGAGGCATGGAGCCCGGTGAAATGCCTCCGATATCGGCATGATGTCCCCTTGAAGCCACATAAAATGCAATTTTATTTTGAATCCATACCGGCGTAATCACCGTTATATCCGGCAAATGCGTCCCTCCCATAACAGGATGGTTTGTCACAAATACATCTCCCTGTTTCATGCCGGAATGATTCATCCGTATTTGTGCCTTTACTGCTTCGCCCATGGAGCCAAGATGTACGGGTATATGAGGGGCGTTTGCCACTAAATTGCCGCAGTGGTCAAAAACCGCGCAAGAGAAATCCAACCGCTCCTTGATGTTGGTGGAAATTGCCGTTCGCTGGAGTGTTCTTCCCATTTGTTCCGCAATGGACATAAACATATTGCTGAACACGGAAAGATTGACCGGGTCTATCTTTGTGCCAATGGCAGCTTTTACGGCTGATTTTACCGTAATTTCCAAGTCCCCGTATTCCGTAACCGTTGCCGAGCAGTCAGGTTCGATAACAATCGTGGAGGTATCGCTCAAAATAATCGCAGGGCCTGAGATTTTGCACGAATACCCCAATGCTTCCAGAAAATAGATGGGCGTCTCGTGCCAGCAGCCGTCAAAGTAGCAGCGCGTCTTCGTTTCAAAACTAACCTTCCTGGTGTGTTCCTTTATTTTTGAGCGTTTTATGTGTGTTGATGTTCCTATCGCGCGCACCCGGAGGTTGTCAACTACTATTTCCCTCGAAGCCGGATAAAAACCAAACTCACGGAAATATATTTCCTTAAATGCGCGGTCGTACTGCATATCGTGCGGTTGCGGAATCATCAGACTCGTATCCGTTCCCTGATATCGCATATTCAGGAAAAATTGTATGATAATGTCTTGTTTATGAAACCCATACTCCTGCAATTGTTTTAAAGCCTGATGCGCAAGCGTGCGGAGTTGTTTCATCAGAGAGGAGAGTTTTTCTGCATTATAAATTGCGTTTGAAGGAATCTGTTTTTCGATCACAACGTCGGCGAACCCCATTCCGTATGCGGAGAGAATACCGGCAAACCGATGTATGAATATTTTTGAAATGCCCAGTTTTTTTGCTATGGAACAGGCATGCTGCCCTCCCGCCCCGCCAAACGTCGCAAGGATGTGCTCCTTGAGATCATACCCTCTCATTATGGAAATCTCCCGGATCGCCCTCGCCATAATTTCATTCGCGACATTGATAAAACCGGACGCCACTTCTTCAATGGTCATAGAAGTTTTGCCAAAACCCTTATAATAATTGTTCACTTCCCGCGTAAGTTTCTCAAAAGCCTTTTCCGTTGCCTTTTTATCCAGAGGAAGGTCATGGTTTTTCCCGAATATTTTGGGAAAGTAATCGGGATGCAATCGTCCCAGAAGCAGATTGGCATCGGTAATGGACAAACATCCTTTTTTCCGGTAACAAACGGGGCCGGGGTCTGCCCCGACGGATTCCGGGCCGGCAACAAACATGCCCTCCTGAAAGAAAAGACGCGAACCTCCTCCGGCGGCAACTGTTTTTATAAACATTTGCGGCGACTGAATAGAAATTCCCGCGGTTTCCGTTTCATGAATCAACTCATATTCTCCGGCAAAACGGGAAACATCCGTTGATGTGCCCCCCATGTCAAATCCGATCACCGGTTGCTTTTTATCCCGCTGGCAGGTGGTCATCGCATATCCCACAACTCCCCCTGCGGGACCTGATAATATTGCGTTGCATCCGCGAAATTGTTTCGCGTAGCTGAGCCCTCCGTCGGACTGCATAAAAAGCAACTGAGAATCCCGCAATTTGCCGGAAAACCCCGAACGGAAGCTGTTCAAATAATCCTGAATGTGCGGTGTAAGATAGGCGTCTACAACCGTGGTTTGCCCGCGCGGAACAATCCTTACCATAGGCATTACCTGTGAAGAAAGCGAGATGTGGGCGAATCCCAATGCGTTGGCAATCTCTGCCACTTGCAACTCGTGCTTCGGGTAATTGTAGGCATGCATAAAAACAATGGCAAGGCTGTTAATCCCCTGTTTTTTGATCGCAAGGAGCGCTCCCTTAACCTTTTTCAGATCAGGCTCCGCCAGTATCGCATAGTATTCATCCGAAATTCCCCGCGCAACGGATTGATCACGTGAACGGTTTTTTACGGGCAGTACTCGTTCATCCGTCTCCACAACGGTCTCATATAACAATTCCGGCTTTCGAATGTTCAGCTCAAAAATTTTTGGCCGTGTCTGATTGCCGATCTGCAATAGATCCCTGAATCCTTTCGTTATTATCAGCGCAACCCGCTCACCTTTTCGTTCAAGGAGCGCGTTCGTGGCAATCGTCGTTCCCATACGAATCCAATCGATATATTTCGGATTGATTTTTTCCCCTGAAACCGGCTTGCCGGTGACTTTTCCGATAATTCTGCGAATGCCTTCTATGGCAGGATCATCATAATTCTGCGGGTCTTTCGAAAGCAGTTTTATAATATAAAAATCCTCCTGCCCGGGGATTTCGGCATAAATATCCGTAAACGTCCCTCCCCTGTCTATAGCAAAACGGATTCGTGGCATGTCTTTTTGCATATTCAGTTTTTATGGGTGAAAAGTGTTATGGAATCAAATAATGACGAGATTATTATAGTATTTTTATCTTCTTACTAAAGGAAAATAACAGCGGCAAAATTCTTAATCATTATAAAAATGAAGTGATTTAAAAGGAGCCGCGCAGGGATTCGGGAAGAAGCAACTGTACGACAAACAAACACAAAAAAAACTGTTTTTATAATGCATACGCAATGTCAGGAGATCCCTTGGCAAAAGATCCTCTTTGCCGTGCGTATAAAATACTTTTTAATCATATGAGCAATATATTGAAGAAGGAACTTGAAAAAGCTGAAACAGGCACTGCAGAAGAACAATTGCAAAGCACAATGACGGTTTAACCGACAGTAACATTCCTTATTTCATCTTTAGGAATGTCTATCGGCAATCCAACCCGCATAAAATACCGTGCAAATGCTTGTGATAGATGCTCACGATAAGGGGGCAATAATCGGATTCTCGGTGAATTTTTTTCTGCGATACTTTTTAGATATTGCTTAGGAAGTGAGTATATTCTATGGAAATCTACTATTGTCACGTCAACCTTGCAATGTCGTAAATAGTGTGATATATTATCTTCATTTCAACCACAACCATTGGGGGATTGAATATGAAGAAATACATCGTGACGCTTGCCAAAGACGAA